>Ga0194133_10002393_pt1 | contig 29122 bp, 26 predicted proteins | sample TA2KigOf40mmetaG_FD_155448 | JGI IMG/M metagenome (GOLD analysis project Ga0194133, IMG submission 155448) | Freshwater microbial communities from Lake Tanganyika, Tanzania - TA2015055 Kigoma Offshore 40m | ecosystem: Environmental > Aquatic > Freshwater > Lake | place: Tanzania: Lake... | reverse complement strand
TATCGACGCTGTCCGCTCCCCCCGCGGCAAGGGCAAAGAATCGGGGGCACTTCACCCTGTGCACCCGCAAAGGATTCTGGCGCAAGTGTTGAATGCGCTCGTTGATCGCCATGGTTTCGACACCGCTGATGTTGATGACGTCGTCATGGGTTGTGGCGCGGGCAGCGGCGACCACGCAATGGACATCGCCCGAATGGCCGCTCTCGATGCCGGTTGGGCCCTCGATGCACCTGGTATCACCATCAATCGCTTCTGCGGTTCTGGCCAGTCGGCCGTGAACTTCGGAGCGATGGGAGTGCTGTCCGGTTTCCAGGATCTCGTCGTGGGTGGTGGCGTTGAGTCCATGTCTCGTCATGCTCCACAGCATGTTGACGGATTCTCAGCAAACAATGACCATCTGAAAGAGCTGTACCCGATGGTGCAGCAAGGAATCTCAGCGGACCTCATTGCCACCATTGAAGGATTCAGCCGTCAACAATGCGACGAACTTGCAGTTGACAGTCAGCGCCGTGCTGAAGCTGCCATCAAGGAAGGGAGATTCGAAAAATCTCTCGTTCCAATTCATCAGGTCGACGGAAGCCTGGCGCTCGATCGCGAAGAGTTCCCTCGTCCCGGAACAACCGTCGATGACCTCGCAAAGTTGACACCAAGTTTTCTCGAATATGGCAAGAAAGTGCGCAAGGGCGACACTCTGACTGTTGACCAAACAGCGCTACAGGCCTACCCCACCGTCGGCGAGATCAACCACGTTCACCATGCAGGCAACTCGTCAGGAGTGGTTGATGGTGCATCAGCAGTGCTCATTGCTTCACCGGACTATGCAAAGGCTCACGGGCTCAAGCCCCGCGCACGAATCACGATGACCGCAGTTGCTGGCACGGAACCAGTCATCATGTTGACTGCCCCCGGCCCTGCATCTGAGCGCTGCGTCAAGAAGGCCGGTATGACCTTCAATGACGTCGACTTGTTCGAGGTCAATGAAGCGTTTGCTGCAGTCGTACTGAAGTTCATGAAAGACACTGGCGTGTCGTGGGACAAGATCAACGTGAATGGTGGAGCAATGGCCCTTGGTCACCCCATCGGCGCCACTGGCGGAATTCTCATCGGAACACTTCTTGATGAACTCGAGCGTCGCGACTTGCAAACCGGACTCGTGACGATGTGCACCGGTGGCGGCATGGGAACCGCAACAATCATCGAACGAATCTGATTTGCTTGAAGCCTCGCGACTACCTACGGTCGCGACGACTGATAGTCGCCATCGCGCCATTGGCGTGTGCGACGAAGAATTTCAGAGAAGCCGTAACGCGCACCGATGCGGCGGCGCACTTCCACAGCAGCAATTGACAGACGCTCGGTTACTTCACGCGCGTATCGAATCATTTTCGTTTCGTTCGGAGTGAGAACAATCGGTGCTTGCGAATCTGGAAATGACTCGGTGGGATACGGGAACAATGCAAAGTCGAGATAAGCCCACTTCTCGATGAGTGGCGCAATCGCAGACGTCACCACTTTCGTATACGGAATGTGGAGTCCCTCGTTCAATCTCTGTAGAGACACGTTGGTACCGGCTCGTTCATTCACTTGTGCGATGAAGTTGTCGAGCTCACCTGCCTTGTCGACTTGCAACAGATGAGTGTGGGGAAACTCTCCCGGTCGAATCTGTTCCGCCTGTGATCGAAAATGGTCATCAAAGTGAACAAGGTGGGGTTTGTCAGTGATTGTTCTCACAAAACGATCGAACGTCGCCACCACATCGATACAGCCGTCCACCAACACGTCCTCAAAGTCGTCGAACGTCGGTATCTCTTGGCTTGGTGCCCGAAGCAGAATTCGATTCTCCCAACTTGAATACATCCGCGCATACGGGTTGCGGTACGCACCCACCCTCCACCAGTCGTCAGAGTGCAGGACCTCTTTCTGTTCGGCGACCGAGAGTTCGCGAAACAGGCGGAAACCCGAAACCTTGATGTTGTGAATGGTGTGGGTCCGTGTCACCGCCGCGGTGGGCAGGCTGTCGGCTGAGTCGTTATTCAGGCTTCCCTCGGCCTCAGCGAGCGCCCACTTCAAAGTGGTGCAGGCTGCCTTCGTGACCGGGAAATACAGGATCTTGAGTCGGGGCAAGACCAGTGCCGCCGGCACCAACTTGGCGACATCGGTCAGCGCCGGGGTGTGCGGACGTCGGAACACGCGCCAACACTACGAAACCGTCCGCCTTCCGACGGCCACCCGCCGAGGAACGATTTTCACTAGTAATTGCTCGTCATCTGCAACCACCCCGATGTTCATCTGACGTTTGCAATACGAGAGGGACGCCAATAGTGTGACCGCTGGCACCCAACAGGGTTGCCACACGAATCGCTCGTCACTGGGCGCCATCTAAGGGGAAATCAATGACCACACGTAGGACAGGTCGTCTGCGTCGCACCGGAATCGCAGTAGCGATCACCGTTGGCGCAACCGCCGTTCCGCTGGCAGCAAACAGTTCGCTGTCAGCTGCTACCAAGCCCGTCAAGGGCGGAACTTTGGTGGTTGCCACCAAGGACGCTCCCGTCGGGTTCTGCCTGAACCAGACCAACTCGAACGCTTCTGAAATCTCTGTGCACCAAGCACAAGAGACATTGTTCGAACAGCGTGTTGACGGCAAGACGGTGCCTTACCTTGCAGAGTCAGCGTCAGCGATCGCCAGCCTTGACACAGGCACAGTTGACTACCGCACCTGGCGTGTGAAGATTCGTCCAAACATCAAGTTCTCCGACGGAACCCCATTGAACGCCGACAACGTGATTCTCAACATCACAGCATGGCGTGGCCGAGTTGCTGGCGTCACAGGTGCAGGTGACCTCGCAGTCATCGCCAACGGAAACTGGACCGGCGCACGCAAAGTGGACGACCTCACCGTCGACATCACCTTCGACCTTCCGATTGGTGACATTGGTGAATCACTGTATGGCTCAGGTCGTCAGCGCATCCGTTCAACTGCGTGGCTCAGCCAGAAAGTCGCTGACCAAGGTTCCGCAAAGGGCTGCAAGAATTGGTTCGACGGAACCGGCCCATTCATGATGGAGTCAATCAACACCGATAAGACAGAAATTGTCCTGGTGCGCAACCCCAACTACTGGCGTAAAGACGCGAACGGTGTGCAGTTGCCATACCTCGACAAGGTCATCATCAAGGTGGTGTCTGAAGGTGTTCAGCGCGTCAACGGCTTGAAGACTGGCGACTACGACGTTGCTTGGTTCACAGCGGAAGTTGACACGACGCAGTACAAGACGTTGTCTCGTATGGCGAAGAACAAGAAGATGAAGCTCGTTCAGAGCAAGCCGGAGTACTTCCCGCAGATCTTCTTGAACACATCGGAAAAGCTCGTCACGGGCGCCGCCAACCCATTCTCAAGCTTGGATTGCCGTAAGGCCGTCATTCAATTGTTCGACCGTGCCTCCTACGTGAAGGCTCGCGGTAACGGAGTGTTGAAGGCCAACGACACCGTTCTTGGTTCCGTGACACCTGGTTACACCAAGGCCGGAATGTTCACATTTGATAAGACAGCTGGAAATGCATCGCTAGACAAGTGCCTCACGGCCATTGGTAAGACCACACTTGAGTTCAGTGCACCGCACGACACCAACTTGGATTCGCAGAAGAACATGGAATTCATTGCCACGATGATGGCTACGAACTCCAACAACCGCATCAAGTTGAACTTGCGCGCAATTCCTACCAATACGATCATCCTGCAGTACTTCGGCAACGCACACGCGTTCCAGCCGTTCCAGGTGCTCGAAGGTCCGGGAATGAGCTTCAACCAATTGTTCCTGAAGGGCAACATCTCCTCTTCCCCAAGAGCTGCAGCAACCTTCAAGGCTTTGGGTCAACCACTCAACCTTCTGAGCGTGTCGAAGCACAAGTTCACCGATCTTGACCTGCTGTACGAAAAGGCTTTGGCAAACCCCAAGCCTGCTAACGCAGCCAAGGACTTCCAAGCAGCAATGAAGATCTGGCAAGAAAATGCTCTCAGCATTCCGACCTGGTCGCTCTTCTACTTCATGGCCGGAGGAAAGCAGGTCAATGGCATGGGCGAACTTCAGTTGTTGAAGGGCGGACAAGCCAAGAAGGCCTCGAACTGGGGTATCAAGATGACCAATATTTGGTTGTCTAAGTAACCACTGCTCTATAGCAAAAGGGCGGCAACTCCAGAGGAGTTGCCGCCCTTTTCTTTTTCAGTTATTGGTCTCCATCGCACGAAACAAAGTAGGTTTTCGATGGGGTTCATGTGAAAGTCGTCTTGTCGTTCTTACGAAAGCTGGGGCTTGGCGCAGTTGTAGTTGTACTTGCCACGTTCTTCCTCTCGTGGCTGATACGACAAATTCCTGGTTCGGCCGTCGACATCATTGCTCCCTTTGCATCAGAACAACAACGAACCGAGATCAGTCGCGCACTTGGCTTGGACAAGGGTCTCTTGAGCGCATATTGGGATTGGCTATCAGGTTTTGTTCGGGGCGACTTCGGAGACTTTCTCCTCACGTCCGGTTCAATCGGCACCCAACTTGGAGAAGTCATCCCCGTCTCGTTGCTTCTCATGGTTTATGTCCAACTCGTCGCGCTCGGAATCGGAGTACCCCTGGGTTTGTATACCGCTTACCGCGCAAACTCACGCACCGATGCTTATACACGTGCCACGTTGTTCTCATTGTCCTCGATACCGAACTTTGGCACTGGCATCATCTTGGCAATTCTTGTTGGCGTGAAACTCAACCTTGTCCCACCTGCCGGATATGTCTACATCTCCGACAGCATCGGTGGTCATTTTCAATCAATGTTGCTTCCGGTTATCGCACTCACCATCGCCCCACTCACTTCCTACACCAACCTCATGCGATCTGAGGTGTTGGCAACGCTGCGCGAGGACTACATCACACTTGCTGCGTCAAAGGGTCTGAGGCCTCGCCGAATTCTCTTCCGTCATGTCATTCGACCTTCGATCACGCCCATCATGACTTCTGCAGCTCTTAGCATGAGCGCTCTCATCGGTGGCGCACTAGTCATTGAAATCATTTTCGTCATTCCCGGTCTTGGAACCTTGCTACAACGAAGCATCTTCACCAAGGAGTACGGGGCACTGCAGACGATTGTCGCAGTGATAGCGGTTTTCTACATCGTGTTCAACACAATCGTCGACGCACTCATCAACATCGTCGACCCGCGGACAAGAGGAATTCGTGCTGCGCGCTAAGACCCTCGGGGGAAAGCTTGCCTTCGCCTGGCTTGCGTTAGTGATCTTCCTGGCGTTGTTTGCGCCATTTCTTCCCTTCCACGACCCCAAACAACCCTTCCTGAATGCCCTCGGCATGGGCCCAACGCTGAGGGGTTGCTTCGGCATTGAGTCGTCGATTATCGAACAAGAGGAGGTGTTTTTTGAGGACGAGACGACATCTGACACGGCGGTAGATGCTGAGGTAACTGACGACACCACACTCGAGGAAGACATCACCACAGAGACCTACGCCGACGTCACCGATGACACCTCTCTCGACGAGGACACACCAACTGAGACCTACGCCGACGTCACTGACGACACCACAACTGACAACACCGCCTTGGACGAGTCAGCTGGCGGTGAGGAGACCACATCAGAAGAGGGCTCGTTTGGGGCCGGAACCCCCCATGGGTGCCACATGCTCGGCACGACTCCTGACGGCTACGACATTCTCTCGTTGCTTGCAAACGGCGCCCGGATTTCGATGTTTGTTGCCGTGTTTTCCGTGGGTATCGGTGGTGCACTCGGTGGTGTCATCGGAATCTTTGCTGCATTTCGAAAGGGATTTGTCGACCGCATGGTTGTGCTCATCTTTAACGTCATTCTCTCGATCCCCCTCTTGGTGTTGGCACTCGCATTTATGGCGGTGCTCGCACCCGATGCCGCCGATGGCGGCCGTAGCAGTTTCTCGAGTGCCGTGGTGCTGATGGGTTCTTTGGCACTCGTCGTGATTCCACAGTTGGGGCGCATCGCTCGAGCATCGGCCATGCAATGGGTCAACCGCGACTTCGTCACCGCGTCGAGAAGCCTCGGGGCAACAAATAGATCCGTCCTCTTCCAACGAATCATTCCGAATGTCGTTCCATCGATGCTTGCGGTTGCATTCCTCGCAATCGGCGTTGTCATCGTTGCCGAAGGGTCGCTCGCACTACTCGGAGCCGGAATTCCAGGTGGAGTCAGTTGGGGCTCGATGCTTGCCCTGTATCGAACCGAACTTGAGGTTCGTCCGTACCTAGTTCTTATGCCCATTGCGGTCATCGCTCTCACGGTCATCTCGACGAACAAGGTGGGCGACATCATCCGCCAGTCACTTGACCAGAGGGAGTCGCGCATATGAGCGACAACATCTTGGTGGTCGATGATCTCCACGTGAGTTTCAGTTCCTCACGCGGAAATATTCAAGCGGTCCGCGGCGTGTCTGTGTCCATTCGCCGCGGCGAAAGCATCGGTGTTGTCGGCGAGTCGGGCTCAGGAAAGACAGTGCTGTCACGAGGCATCATGGGTCTACTCACCCAGAACGCCACCCGCACTGGAAGCGTCGAATTCGCCGGCCACGATCTTTCCTCCCTCACGCGCGACGAGCTACGTACGCATTGGGGTACCGGAATGGCGATGATCTTCCAAGACCCAATGACTTCGCTCAACCCAGTACGTCGCATCGGCTCACAGATCATGGAGGGTCTCACCGTTCGCCTTGGCATGTCGAAGGAACAGGCAAAGTCTCGTGCTGTCGAATTGCTTGAGCGCGTGCGCATTCCTGATCCGTATGCTGCGCTGCGCAAGTACCCCGGACAACTCTCAGGTGGTATGCGCCAGCGCGTCATGATTGCAATTGCAGTTGCCTGCACACCTGAATTGCTCTTTGCCGATGAGCCGACCACTGCTCTTGACGTGACTGTGCAGGCTCAGGTGCTGGAACTTCTCGATGAATTGCGAGCAGAGTCCAACATGTCTATGGTGCTGGTTACCCACGACCTTGGTGTCGTTGCTGGCCACACCGATCGCATTCTTGTGATGTATGCAGGGCAAGTTGTCGAGGCAGCACCAACCGGAGAGTTGTTCGCCAACATGAAAATGCCTTACACCGAGGCGCTTCTGAAGTCGATTCCACGCATGGACCTTCCCAGTGGTCAGAAGATTCCCGTGATTGCCGGTCGACTACCCGACCCCACTCAGCCCGAACCAGGCTGTGCTTTTGCACCTCGCTGTCAATACGCCACGGATAAGTGCCGTACCGAGCAGCCACCACTTGTCGACATGGGCAACGGTCACCAGTACCGCTGCTTCTTCCCCATCGGAGGAGGTCGCTGATGGCAGGCACCGGCAAGGCGCACTTGCGTCACGAGGGCGAGAAAGTTCTCGAGGTCAACGACCTCGTTATGAACTACAAGGCAGGTCGCAAAACTGTCGTGAGCGCCGTCGCGGGCGTCAGTTTCGACGTGCTTCGCGGCGAGACTCTTGCCATCGTCGGTGAGTCTGGTTGCGGCAAATCGACGCTCGGCAAAGCAGTCCTGCAACTACCTCGTCCAACGAGCGGCTCAGTGCGACTCGGCGGTGACGAACTCACTTCGCTAGACGACTCGGCATTGCGAGCAGTGCGACCACGCATGCAGATGATCTTCCAAGATCCAATCTCGTCGCTCGACCCTCGCCTTCAAGTGAAGAACATTGTTGACGAACCTCTCAAAGTGTGGGGCCGTGGTGACGATGCAGAACGTGAAAAGAAGGTGAATGAACTTCTCACTGCTGTTGGCCTCGACCCTGCCGTCGTGCGTGATCGTCGTCCGTGGGAATTTTCTGGCGGCCAGTGCCAGCGCATCAGTATCGCCCGCTCTATTGCGCTCGACCCAGAGCTGCTCATCTGCGACGAACCGGTGTCGGCACTCGACGTGTCAATTCAGGCGCAAATTCTGAACCTGCTTCAGGACATGAAAGATCGTTTCGGTCTCACGATGATCTTCATCTCGCATGACTTGTCCGTTGTGAAGCAGGTGTCGACGCGAGTACTTGTCATGTACCTGGGCAAGGTGTGCGAAGTGGCACCCCCAGATGCCCTCTACGCCAACCCTGCACACCACTACGCCAAGGCGCTTATCGGCTCGGTTCCGGTACCCGACCCACGACGTGGTCGAGCAAAAGCAACTATCGAGGGCGAACCTCCGTCACCGATGAATCCTCCGTCTGGTTGCCGCTTTCGTACTCGGTGCCCTGCTGCCACTGATCAGTGCGCACAACAAGAGCCCGAGCTTCGTGAGGTTGCAGCGGGACACTTCGTTGCCTGCCATCACCCAAACCCACGCTGATCATGGCGCGGCCGGTCATCCTCGAGGTTGCGGTCAACGGACCAACGCGAAAAGAACAACAACCTCGTGTTCCGGTCAGCATTGACGAGTTGATCAACGACGGCCTCGAATGTCTTGCCCTCGGTGCGTCGATCTTCCATCACCACGACGAGTTTCGAGCATTTCCCGACAAAGAACCGCTTTCAATGGCGCGTCGTAGTGCCGAGGTGTTCGCTGAACTTCAGCGCAAGTTCCCGCGAGCACTCATGTACCCAACCGCTAACGCCTACCACCTTGCAGATGGCGTGAAGATGTGGGAACAACATGAGCACCTCGCGGAAATGGGGCTCATCGACATGGCTCTGCTCGACCCCGGTTCCACGTTGTTGTGGCGACCGACAGAAAACGGTGCGCCAGGCTCGGGAATTCTCTACGGATATTCACCTCGAGACATCGCAACAATCAACAGCCGATGCAGAGACCTCAACCTCGCGCCAAGCATTTCCTGTTTCGAACCCGGCTACGTGCGAATTGTCGCTGCGTACGCACGTTCAGGTCAGTTGGCGCCTGGAGCGCTCGTGAAGTTGTACTTTGGCACCGACCGCCAACCCTTCGGGCACCCTCCGTCACCAGAAGCACTCAACTTGTATCTCGATCTCCTCGCTGACTCGCAGTTGCCCTGGGCGTGCGCGGTACTTGGCGGCGACATTGTGCAGTCAGGTTTTGCTGACGAGGTACTCGCACGTGGCGGTCATCTACGAGTCGGGTTGGAAGACTACGAAGGCGAACGCCACGTGAGCAATGCCGAATTAGTCACTGAAGCTGTTGAAGCAATTCTCAGAAGCGGCAACTCTGTTGCCACTCACGATGAGACCCGAGACATTCTCGGAATCAGATAGCGAGTTGTACCTTTTCGCTAACGGTCGGAATTACCGTGGTGCCGGAAGAACACGCAGCGCTCACGGTGACGCTCGGTAGCGTTCGCCCCCGCTTCACCGCGCCAATCTTCTTTGCAGCAGCCTTCAGTTTCGTTGCCGAATAGTCAATGACGGCCACCCCATCAGCGCCAGCTGTCGTTGTGAGCGTTGACTTCTTCGCGCCATTTGCGAGCGTCACCGAACACTTCGCACCAGCAACAGTCGCGACATGCACTCCCTCACCTGCCGTCACGATGCCCTGTCCTCCAGCCTTCAGTGGCGCCGGACGCAGAATCGTCGACTTGCCTGAGCCTTCAGCGAAGGTCAACTTCATCGCTGCGGTATCTGCCACAGCCTGAGGCCTGTTTCGAATTCCAAGTCCGAGCGCCTTCTTTGTGGCGGTGAACTTGTCCACCATGCCCGTGATGCCAGTCAGCTGGAACGTATCGGCATACGAGTAGGTGCCAGAGCCAACCAAACCATCGAGTGAACCCGTGGTGTCGGTGATGGTGACATTCACTGAGTCAAGGCTAAACGGCACGCATGCAACTGTTTTCGCTGCACACTGTTTCGAAGCCGCAGTGCCGACATTCGCAAGGCCCTCAATCGTGCCGCTAAGTGAAGCGCCCTTTGCAGCGGATGTTGCCGTGAACGAACAGGCCACCGGCAACTGAGACGACACCAAGTTCTTCATGGCAATCAACGTGGGCACCTTGAGTCCGGCGTCAATGTCAACTGTGACAGAAAGGTTGGAGCGAAAACTGCACTTCAAAGTGAAAACGCCATCTGAGAAGCCGAGCGAATCGCTCTTGGCCGTACCGGTCAGGGTCACGACCTTTCCTTCAACCGCTAACGTCGGCTTGCACTTAAGACTGACCACATTGAGCAATCTCATAGGGTTCGAGCTCAATGCAGCCTCAAGATCCTTCACCGATTTGTGTGTCGTCGCACCGTCACGGCAGTTCAGCGAGTTCATGTCCGCAATGTCTCCGAGAATCAGTGTCCAGTCAGCATCAATCACCAAGTCGGCTGGCGCTGGCACCGTGACCGCGGGCGTAGATGCCCCAACCGAGGACGAGGCCACTCCGAGAGTTGCCACCACAATCACACCAACCAACGACGTCCTACGCATGTGAAACCTCCAAGTTGTTGTCCTCAAGGTAGCACCGGCTTGAATTGCCCCGGGTCTAGTAACCCGCGCTTGCTATTGGGCTTGCAGATAGATGCCGTTCTTGAGGGAGGGGTCACTCAAGAATCGCACGACAGCGTCGCCGACGACAGAGGGTGGCGCACCCTGCTCGGCGACGAACTTCAGCGTCTCTGATGCGAGCACCCGTTCGGTTGCGATGAACCCTGGGTTGATGTTGCAGGTGCGTATACCCACTGCGCCGTATTCGAGAGCCAACATGTCTGCCATGCGGTGAAATCCGGCTTTTGTCGCTGCGTATGTAAGTGGCCAGCCACCTTTGCCCACGGATGCTGGCGGAGTGTGTTGACCTGCCCCCGATGTGATGTTCACGATGGTTCCACGCAAATTGGCGATCATGTCTTGTTGCAACATCGCATTGAGAATCGTCTGAGTAAAGAGAAGTTGTGCCGTCAGGTTGCCGGTGACGCGGTTGATGATGTCGCGACGGTCGACTTCGCCGAACAAACGATCGTTACCCGGACCAGCAAAGATGGCGTTGTTGACCAGCACATCGATGCGACCATCAGTTTCGGCCAGGGCATCACGAGCCACGGTCTCCAGAGCGTCGAGGTCGAGAAGATCCATCACCACGCATCGACACTCAGCACCTAGTTCTCGAGCCTCGCGTTGAGTGCGCTCAAGGCTTCCCTCGAGTGGCCCTCCTGTTTCAGGACTACTACCGGAGCCCTCAGTGACCGTACGAGCGGTGATCACCAAGTCGTATCCATTCGCTGCGAGTGCAAGTGCAATGCCCTTGCCCACACCTCTACTTGCGCCAGTGACCAGCGCGGTCGGCCTCCGTGTTGCCATCACAAAACCTCCGCTACTACTTCTGCGACTTCATTGGCCATCGTCGGATCGGATGTGGCGGGTACCACCACAAACTCATCACAGCCAATTTCTTTCATCTCGACCAGCAAGTCACGAAGGGACGCCTTGTCATGAATACGCATCGACTCACTGAGTTGTTTGGCGAAGTCCGGCGAGAACACTTCGAGATATTCATAGGCGAACCGACGAAGTACCTCGCGAGAATCCTTTCCAAGCGACACGAAGGTTCCGGTCATGTGTCGAGGCTTGTCGGTGCGTCCCGCGCTTGCCCACGCCGATTCTGCAGCAGCAAACTGGCGCTTGGCTTCTGACACATCAGCCATGAGAGTGAACCCGCTCACCCCATGAGCCCACTTCGCCACGCGTGCCATTGACTTCGGGCCCATTGCTGATCCGTAGAACCGGGGTCCGCCCTGCTGTACTGGTTCGGGCCCCACTGATTCCCCATCGGCAGCAGCGCCTCCGGTCCACAGCCTTTTCACTTCGGCAACTGCGTCGTCGAGTCGCTGATGGCGATTGTCGAACGGCGATGCAAGGGCGGCATAGTCCTGCCACCTTCCGCCAACTCCCACCGCAACGTCGAGACGGCCACCTGAGATCACGTCGATCGTCGCCAGTTCTTTGGCAATCAACGAAGGCTGATGCCACGGCAACACAATGACATTGGTCATCACTCGCACACGCTCTGTGGCGACCGCAGCTGCAGCGCACAATGTGATTCCTTCGAGGTTTCGAAATGTGATGCGCTCTCCCGCAGAGATACTCGAAAAAGGTCCGTTGTCAGCAGCATGGCACCATCCGAGAACCCGACTTCGGTCTAGTCCCCTTGCCATCTGGGGAATTGCGAGTCCTACTTCCATACCTGCTCCATCGCTCTTGGTTGTGTCACTAGTTCTTCGAGTCTGACAACAGTCGAACAACGAGGCGCTTCAGTGGCACACGAAAATCGTCCAACATTGTCCAACCCGCGTCTGCCATGGCCTTGTTCTGCAACACCGAATTTGCAGGGCGCGGTGCAGGACGCGGTGGCTGAAGATCAGCGGTCAAGATGGGTCGGACGCGCTCAGGGTTTAGCCCTGCAGCGATGAGCACCTCTCGAGCAAACTCGAACCACGAGACCTCTCCCTGATTGGTGACGTGCCAAATTCCGGTCACGTCTGCTAGCGCGAGGTCGACTATTCGCGCTGCGGCGTCATCTGCGAATGTGGGATGGCCACGTTGATCGTCAACAAACGACAACACGTCTTGGTTTTCGGCAATTCGCAAGATGGTCTTCACCATGTTGCCTCCGGCATAACCACATACCCAAGAGATACGCACGACGGCATCGTCCGATGACAGTGCTTGCTCGCCCACCAACTTGCTTCGCCCATACGACGACACGGGATTGGTGGGATCGGTCTCTATATACGGCCCAACTTTTGTGCCGTCGAACACGTAATCCGTCGAGACATACGTGACTCTCGCCCCCACTTGCCGCGCGGCAGTCACGACATTTGCTGTGCCCTGCCCATTCACTGCCAGCGCCTTGCCAGGGTCTGCTTCACAGTTATCGACTGCTGTCCATGCTGCTGCGTGGATGATGTGGGTGGGACGAATTCTGTCGACCGCGTGCATCACTGCTTGGGCATCGGCAACGTCGACATCGCCATGTGTGACACCGACGCATTCAATACCGCGTGCACTCGCAGCAGCCAGGAGCTCAGTGCCCAACTGTCCGGCGGCACCAGTGACCAGAAGTCGCGTCATAGATTGCGACCTACTTGGCCTTCTTGAGCGGTTCCCACCACCAACGATTGTCCTGATACCACTTCACCGTCTCAAGCAAAGCTTCATCAAGAGAACGCTTCTTCTTCCAACCCAACTTCGTGATCTTGTCGATGTTCACTGAGTAGCGACGGTCGTGACCTTTACGGTCTTCCACGTACTGCACGCTGGATTCGTCTTTACCCATGACGTCAAGGATCTTGTCGACAAGCACCCGATTTGCAGTCTCGTTGCCGGCACCAATGTTGTAGATCTCGCCGAGGTTGCCCTTTTCGAGCACCAATTGAATACCGGTGCAGTGGTCATCTACCAACAACCAATCGCGCTCGTTCAGCCCATCGCCATACAAAGGGATCTTCCCGCCATCCATGAGGTTCGTAACAAACAGCGGAATAGCTTTCTCGGGGTATTGATACGGACCGAAGTTATTGGTGCAACGCGTCACAACGACTGGCGTCTTGTGCGTGGAGTAGTACGACAACGCAATCAGGTCTGATCCGGCCTTCGATGCAGAGTACGGCGACCGAGGTTCGAGTGGATCCGTCTCAAGCGAAGAGCCCACTTCCACAGACCCGTACACCTCATCGGTTCCGATGTGAAGCACGCGTTGCATCTCAAGTCGACGGGCGGTGTCGACAATGACGTTGGTGCCGTAACAGTTCGTGAGAATGAAATCGTCAGCACCTGAAATCGAGCGGTCAACGTGACTCTCCGCAGCGAAATGAACCACAACGTCGTGGCCCTTCATGGCGGCTTCCACTGCTGCGGGGTCACAGATGTTCCCCTGTACGAACGAGAAGCGCGAGTCGTCTGACATGTCCTTCATTGTCGACAGATTGCCTGCATACGTCAGCGCGTCGTAGACCGTGACCTCATGGTCGGTGGTGGCAAGAACGTGGCGCACATAGTTGGAACCGATGAAACCGGCTGCACCGGTGACGAAGTACTTCATGTCATGTCCTCAAAGAAACGTGTGGTCGCAACTCGGGAGCGATGGTGGCCCGTGAGGGGTTGGCTTGGTCTCGTGCCGAAAGGACGGGGTCTTTCACTCCCCAATCGGCACCAATGGCGGGGTCATCCCACGCCACGCCCAGTTCATCTTTCGGGTTGTAATACCCGTCGACCAGATAGGTGATGGTCATGTTCGACAACGCAGAGAAACCATGAGCAACTCCGGGCGGAATGTACACACCACGGTGATCATGCGTGCCGTCGGCACGTGCACCAAGGTCGATCACTTGCGTACGACCGTCACTTGCTGAACCTTCGCGCAGGTCGTGAAGCACCACACGACACGATCCGAACGGTACGTACCAATAGTCAGCCTGGTGCAAGTGATAGTGCAACCCGACGACTGCGCCTGCTTGTCGATCGCCACGATTTCCCTGAATCATCTCGCGACCTTTTGGAAACCACTCGCGGCGATAAGTCTCGACGAAGAATCCGCGTGCGTCACCGTGGATATCTGGAGTCACGACATAGACACCTTCGATGATGTCGGACTTCTCGATCTGTGCCACGTTGATGCTCCTCGACTCGTGTTCTTTTTGTGTTCTTCGACCTGGGGTCAACCAATTTCGACGATGGAGTCGTCACCCAGCATGAGGCGGTGTGCCTTCGGCAGGGCTTCCGTTCGCTTCACTGCAACGTCGTATCCAATAAGAGAGTCAACAAGTCGACCGGCACCCGAAATACTGCTGCGCGACAACACCACCGAATGCTCGATGTCTGTGTCGGCGATGGTGCAGTCATCCCCCACTGATGTGTAGGGACCGATGTAGCTGTTCACAATGACAGCGTTACGACCAATCACGACAGGCCCACGCACTCGTGAATTCTCGATCTTGGCGCCGTCCATGATGCGCACGCGACCTTCGACTCGCGATGCGTCATCGACCGTTCCGTTGTTGTCTGATTCGATGACATCAAGCACCAGGCGATTGCACTCGAGCAATGGATCTTTCTTGCCGGTGTCGATCCACCAACCTTCGAGCACTTCGTGATGAACCACGTGCTTGTTGTCGACCAGCCACTGGATGGCATCGGTAATTTCCAACTCACCACGTGCAGATGGCTTGATGGACGACACAGCGACATGAATCGACTTGTCGAAAAGATACACACCCACGAGTGCAAGGTTTGAGCGTGGCTTCTTCGGCTTCTCCTCAAGATCTGTGACGTGACCGTCTTTGTTCACCACTGCCACACCAAAATGGGAGGCGTCTTCCACTTCACACAAGAGAATCTGCGCGCTTGGCGGGTTCGATGATGTTCGCTTGCTCTGAAACCCTGACACGAACTGAGTGAGATTCTGCTCGAGCATGTTGTCGCCGAGATACATGACGAAGTCGTCGTCTTTCAGAAAGTCGCGGGCGATCAATACGCAATGAGCAAGCCCAAGCGGCGCATCCTGAGGTATGTAGGTCACCTTCACGCCAAACTGCGACCCGTCACCGACAGCAGCGATGATCTCGTCGCGGGTATCCCCCACGATGATTCCGATCTCGCGAATTCCGGCCTCGGCCATGGCCTCAATGCCGTAGAAAAGAATGGGTTTGTTGGCGATAGGAACCAACTGTTTGGCCCTGGTGTGAGTGATGGGGCGAAGCCGCGTCCCCGCGCCACCCGAGAGAATGAGCCCCTTCATGCGACCGTCAGCCTAGTTGTACCGCCATCGCCAAGACCTGCGGATGGCTAGTGCTGGCCGGTGAAGCCGTACATACGGCGCAGATTGGCGTCGGTGAGGACCTCACGCGGAGCGCCCTGCGCGATGACTTCCTTGGCCACGAGCAGCACGATGTCCGCTTCGCGTGCGTCATCAATGTCATGCGTCGATACGACCACGCAAGCGCCGCGCTCACGAGCAGCAGCCACGCACGACGTCACTGTGTCGCGACCTTCTGCATCAAGACCTGCAGTTGGCTCATCAAGAAACCACACGTCTGCATCGTGGGCTATTGCTTGTGCAAGGTGTACCCGTTGGCACTGCCCGCCTGACAACGATTGAAGTGGTTTGTCAGCAAACATTGTCACGCCCATTGTCGACATCGCCGCATCGACTACTTCTCGATCGTGGCGTGTGAACCGTGACAGCAAACCGAGATGGGCATATCGACCCATAGCGACCACATCACGTGCTCGAAGAGGCAACGTCTCGCTTGTCGCAGAGTGCTGCGGCACATATGCAGTGCGCGCCGGGTGCCGTCCGCAAACATCGCCGAACACCGTCACTTCGCCGTGCACAGGCGGAATGAGTCCGACGAGCGTCTTCAAGATGGTGCTCTTTCCCGAGCCGTTCGACCCCATGAGAGCCACGAGCGTGCCCGGTGTAAGTCGGAGACTCACATCCTCAACGACAACCGAAGACCCGTAACCCACCGACAGATGTTCGACCACAATCACATCAGTGTGCATGGTGATGTGCTCCCGCGGGCGACACCGCCGGGTGACTATCCGACATCCGTCGATGTCGAACTGTGGCGGCAGCAAACACCAGAACAAAAATTGCCGTGGCGCTCACCACCACGCTCGCACCTGCAGCGAGATCATGATGAAAACTGACAAGAAGTCCGACGTACGTTGCCACGACTCCGGAAATGCTTGCAACGATGATCATTGTGTGAAGCCGCCGAGTGACGAGAGCTGCCGTCGAAGGTGGTGCAATTAGAAGACCGAAGACGAGCAAAGTTCCCACTGACTGAAATGACGCCAAGATGGCCACGCCAATGACTGACATCATCAAAGCTTCGAAAAGCGAAGCATTGAAGCCATTCGCTCGAGCGAGGTCGCGACTGATGCATAACAACATGAACGGACGCCTACACACGTAAGTGACGCCACCAACGACCAAGGTTGCGATGATCATCCACATCAACTGGCTTGCGTTCGCACCTAATAATTCGCCGAACAAAATGCGAGTCAAGTCGCCCGCGAACGATGAAGAGCGAGAGGTCATGATCACCCCGAGCGCAAGCATGCCCACAAATAACAGGCCAATTGCGGTGTCTGAAGACAGTCGGGTTCGCCTCGTGATGAGACCAACTCCCCCCACAAGAACTGCTGCCCCAACTGCCGCACCGACAATCGTCGACACGCCGAGCAATGTTGCTGCAGCAATACCTGGCAAGACCCCATGGGCGAGCGCATCTCCGATAAAGGCGAGTCCACGGAGCACGATGAATGTTCCGGCGACAGCACAGATGACTGCTGTGACGAGGCCCGCAAGCAAAGCCAGTCGCATGAACTCGTTGTCGAGGAAGGGAGCCAGGAAATAATCGATCAAGAAGTCATGAGCCCAGCGACGATTGCGTCAGCAATCGAGAGCACATAGTCCCCGTAGCGACCAGACGTCGGCACTGAATGCGACGGTAGAGCGGAAACCTTGGCACCTGTCTCTGCTGCTATGCGATCAGACACCTTTGTTGAGGTGCCTTCATCAACAAAGAGGGCCGTGACATTCTCGGCCTTCATCGCAGCGGCAAGTTCTGCAAAGTCTTGGGCAGTTGCCTCTGCCAACCCAGAGAGGCTCGGAATCACAACACCGATGACTTCACAGCCATATCGATCAGCGAGGTACCCCAGACTCTCGTGACCGGTCACAATTTTGCATGCGCCTGTTGGGATTTCATTGAACTTCTCGCGTACCGCTAGATCAATCGCCGTGAATGCACTAATCGCATCTGCAACACGAGCAACTAGGGACACACCTGTTGCATCCGCGAGTGCGCGTGCGAGAGCCGGCACCAACTGGCTGACAGTCGCTGGGTCGGTGAAGAAGTGTGGGTCATTTTCGCCGTGCTCATCGACTTTCTCATCGCTGTGATCTTCCTCATCAGAATGTTGATCGTCTTCGGCCTGTTCATGGTCATGGGAATGGTCATGGGAACCTTTACGCAGGGTCACATGCTCCGTTGCAAAGAACACTGACATCCCATCAGAGACAAGACCTTTCAGGATGTCCTCGAATGCTGGCTCGAAATTCTCGCCATTGGCAACCACCAAGTCGGCCGAATTCAGCGTCGCAATGTCTCGCGCGCTCGGTTCGTAGTCGTGTGGGTCTTTCCCGTTCGGAATGATAACTTCCACTTCGACAGCATCACCGGCTACTTCGCGCACAATTGAGCCAAGCACTGCGTGCGTCACGACGACCTGCGGAATGTCATCGGAAGTCGTTGCGGGTGCAGATGAAGTCGTTGACGGAGCAGATTGCGACGACGAACATGCGCCAAGCAGGGCCGTCGCGACCAGAGCGGCGATGACGATGCTCGCTCTCCCGGCGTAGCTCTTTTCCGCGGGCATTCCTATATTGAGAACCATTTTCATTTTCTACCGGTCGGCACGGTAAATCGCAACCCGATTAGGTTTCCCATCATGGTCGGTCGTTTTCTTCATCCCTTTGCCAAGCCTGCTCGCGAGTCATTTCTCACGATTGCGCGTGGCAAAGGAGCCAAGGTATGGACATCTGACGGGCGTGAGTTGGTCGACGGAATGGCCAGCCTCTGGTACTGCGCAATCGGTCACGGACGCAGCGACATGGCCGATGCAGTTGCACGCCAAATGTCAACGATCGAGGCGTACTCGGCATTTGATCCGTTCACCACGGATGTCGCTGATGCTCTCACCGAACGTATTGCAGCACTCTCCCCCATCGACAACGCACGAGTGTTTCTCTGCGGCTCTGGCTCAGAGAGCATCGACACGGCGATGAAGCTCGCACGACTTGCTCATGTGCAGGCCGGGCACCCGGAGAAGACTCTGATTATCTCCCGCACGCGCGGGTACCACGGAACGAACTACGGCGGCACAAGTGCCCAAGGAATTGCTCCCAACAAAGCTGGCTACGGGCAATTGCTCGAAGATGTCGTGCAAGTAGATGCCGATGATGCCGAGGCCATGTCGGTGCTCATGAGCAAGAACGCTGGTCGTATTGCAGCAGTCATCGCAGAGCCAGTGCAAGGTGCTGGTGGCGTTTTTCCCCCGACAGATGGATACCTACGAGATCTGCGTCGACTGTGTGATCAGCACGGCGCATACCTGATCTTCGACGAGGTGATCACAGGTTTCGGACGTCTTGGTACGTGGTTTGGTTCGCAATACTTCGATGTCACCCCGGACATGATCACCTTCGCCAAAGCCGTCACGTCTGGATATGTGCCGCTCGGTGGAGTCGTGCTGGCCCAAAGTGTGTGTGCGCCACTCGAGTCTGACCCCTCATTCATCCTGCGTCACGGATACACATACAGCGGACATGCAGTTGCGTGCGCCGCGGCGCATGCCAACATCGACGCACTACAAAACGAGGGCTTGCTCGGACGCGTCCAACATATTGGTCAACGCATCGAGACCGCGTTGTCTGCTCTGGCCGCTGACGGCACCATTGCCGGAGTTCGCGGCTGTGGTGCGGTGTGGGCAGCCGCACTTCGCGCAGATCAGGACGCCATGGCAATCCGCGATCGCATGCTCGAGTTGGGTGCCATCACACGAGCAATCAACGATGCAAACACCTTCTGTCCGCCACTCGTCATCACCGACGACGAACTTGACACCTTGCTCGACGCATTCGCCACCGCTGCCAGCGGGAGATGATCAACGGCGATAGCGCCGAATGAGGCTGCTGGTGTCGCTGCGTGAATCGCCAGCGTTCATCAGTTCCTCATAGAAACTCAACACCTCTGCGGCGAGAGGCACCGGCGCCCCGAGGCGCGCAGCCTCTGAAAGCGCGTAACTGAGGTCTTTCTTCATCCACTCAACAGCGAACCCGAAGTCGAACTTGCCATCAATCATGGTGTGACCGCGATTTTCCATCTGCCAACTCTGGGCGGCGCCTTTGGAAATGACATCAACGACTGCGTGGGCATCGAGTCCGGCGGCAACTGCAAAGTTGAGTCCTTCAGCAAGACCTTCAAGAACGCCAGCTATGCAAATCTGATTCACCATCTTGGCGAGTTGACCCGAGCCTGCCGACCCGAGCAGCACACAGCTTTTTGCGTAGGCGTCGATGACGGGAGCAACTTTGTCAAAGGCACCAGCACTGTCGGAACCGCACATCACAGTGAGAGTTCCGTTTTCGGCTCCGGCCTGCCCTCCGCTTACTGGCGCATCGACGAAGTCGACACCGATCTCAGCTAGCCGGCGTGACACCTCGCGCGAGAGATCCGCGCTCGTCGTGGTGTGATCAACTACCACTGCCCCGCGCGACAAACCGTGAACCACTCCGTGTTCGCCGAACACAACTGACCGAACATCGTCGTCGTTACCAACACACAACATGACGATGTCGGCTCCTCTGGCAGCATCTTGGGGCGAGGAACACGGGGTAACTACTGCGATTGATGCAAGGTCATGCATCTTTGAAGCCGTGCGATTGTGTACCCGAACTTCGTGACCGGCTTGCGCCAAATGGCGAGCCATGGGCGCGCCCATGACACCAAGTCCGCAGTACGCCACCTGTGCCATACGAACTCGGGTCAGAAGTCGTCGTCGTCTTCGTCGGCTGCTTTCTTAGGTGCAGCCTCGGCCTTCTTCTTGGCCGCCTTGGCAGGCTTCAACACGCCTTTTTCGAGCGCGTCATTCAAGAACTTTTCGGCCTCTTCGTTCGACACTTTCAGAGCAGGAGCAATTTCAGAAATGAGGTTGATTCGTGCGCGCTCATACATTGTTCGCTCAGCGGCCGACAACGATGCATCGCGGTTTCGCGCCGCGAGGTTACGTACCACCTCTGCGACCTGGTACACGTCGCCGCTCTTCAGCTTCTCTTGGTGATTCTTGAAACGACGCGACCAGTTCGATGGCACGCGTGGGTCGGCTTTGGAAAGTACGGATACGAGGTCTTCTAGTTCGTTGGCAGAAACGGGCGGACGCACACCAACTTGATCGGCCTTTGCCGTAGGTACTTGAAGGGTCATCTCATTGATAACGGTCTTCAGGATGAGATATTCCTGTCGAGTTCCGAATGCAGTTACCTGCTTGGTTCCGACCACAATGCAGGCACCATGCTGAGGGTAGATGACAGTGTCACCCTTCACGTATTTCACGACTTACAAGGTTAGGCCTTCGGGCTGTCAGTTCCACGATTTGCGGTGACACGTGCGTCACTGGGCCAGTAAGCGCCCCCGGCAGGAATCGAACCTGCGACAAACGGATTAGAAGTCCGTTGCTCTATCCAACTGAGCTACAGGGGCATCTTTCGCTTACTCTTGATGCTATCGGGCTACCCTTTCTGCGTGCCGCTCAACCCCCGGCGACGATCACAAGCATCCGTCGATAACGACAATCGAATTCTTGATGCCGCTCTCGTTGAAGTATGCGCTGTCGGAATTGATCGAATTGTGCTTCGCTCTGTAGCCCGTCGCGTGAACCTCACGAGCGGAGCAATGTACGGCCGATACGAAAGCGCAGCGGAAATCGCCGTCGGACTCTGGACCAATCGACTCGCTGAGCCAACGCTCTCTCTTCTCTCTGGTGGCCTTGAATCGATGATGACAGGCGACTCCGAGTCGATGACCAATGTCGTCAAGAAACTTGTGAAGCCGAGTCCAACAATTGCCGCAGGTCTTGAATGCCTTGCCGTTGCTCATCGTCACGACGTGTTGAACGAAGAGATGAGCGACTGGATGCCGAAATGGTTTGCCGCAAATGGGCTCGATGAATCAACGCCTCACGACGAGCGTGTACGCAGGCTCACCGCATTATCGGTGTTGCTTGGTATGGGCCTTTTCAGTTTCGTCAATCAACGCCCAGACGAATGGTCCCTGATTGTCCCCATCTATTCCCAAGCACTGCGGACGCCAGTCGATATTCGTACAGCTCGGTCGACACTCGAGGTGACACCATTCGTGGCGGCCACGACAGGCGACCCACTGCGCGACGCGCTCATCAATGCGACAGCAGAGGTCATGGGGCGTGCCGGCCTCGAGCAAACCACCGTCTCACGCATTGCTCGTCGAGCCCACCTCACTAGCGGAGCCGTCTATACGCAATATGACGTCAAAGAAGAACTGCTCATTGACGCAATGAAGACACTTCTCACCAACGCTGCAGCGGATACAGGCGCCATCACGACATCAGGAATTGCGGCAAATGACCTACCCGATGCCACTGCGCAGATTTATCAACTTGCTGTTGCACCAGAGCGCATCAACTGGCGTCGGTTCAGACTGGAGACATACATTGCGGCGCGCACACGCCCGGCGGTGAAGCGAGCACTTCGCGCTATCCAACAAGCATCAGATGATCGCTATGCCGAGATGTTTGGAGCGGGCGGAACATTCCCGGCTGCGGTCGTTCCACTGGTGTCAGCTGCAGGTCAGGCAATTCCGATCGGCTTCACCGTCATGGACTCTTTCACGACGAAGCTCGACACTCTCGACTTTCGAATTGTCACACGTCCGCTGATCACAATGATCAGCATCAAACACTGACTTCGCAAACGAATCTCACGCCGTGAGAGCTCGGCGCAAAACATCGAGTGCCGATATCACGCTCAATTGCCTCATTTGGTCTCGTTGACCGGGAAGTCGCAAGTTGTGCGTATGCGATGAACCATCTGGCATCGCCACGCTCACGAAGAGCGTGCCAACTGGTTGGCCATCTTGTTCAGTTGGTCCGGCCACACCCGTAAGAGCCAACCCCACATCGCTTCCCAACACCGTGCGCACACCTCTCGCCATTGACTCAGCCGCATCGTGAGACACCACAGGACCAACCGGAACGTCGAGCAGGTCGTGCTTTACGGCGCTTGCATACGACACAATTCCGCCGCGAAAGACCACAGACGAGCCGGCAACCGATGTCAGACGACCCGAGACAAGACCTCCCGTGACGGACTCTGCAACACCCAATGTCCAGCCTCGCGCCTCAAGTAGGTCGAGCACCACTGATTCCATGGTTTGGTCGTCGGTTCCAAAAATGATGTCAGACACTGCTTCGCGAATCTTCTGTTCCCACTGTGCAATAAGTGCGCGAGCGTCATCTTCTGTCGATGCCTTCGCTGTGAGCCTCACCTTGATTCCTTCCCAACCGCTGGCAAGAAACGCCAGCGTGGGATTGCCGACACCATCAAGCTCGTCGATGATGTCCTGCAAACGCTCGTTGAGACCCGACTCGCTCTCGCCCCACGTGCGCAACACTCGACTGACGATGATGGATGACGAACCGGAACGTGCCAAAAGGTCTGGAATGATGGCGCGAGTCAACATGTCCTGCATCTCATGCGGAACACCCGGCACTGCGTACAGCACCTTGTTGCCCACGGGGCAGATGAGACCTGGTGCAGTGCCACGAGTCTGCGCAATGACCGAGGCACCTTTAGGGACCAGTGCCTGTCTCATGTTGTTGGCGGGCATACGCCGTCCACGGGCCGAGAACATGTTGAGAATGCGTTCAGCAACCTCTTCGTCCTCTTCCAACTCGACACCCATGATTTCGGCTATTGCCTCGCGAGTGAGGTCATCGTGAGTCGGACCCAGACCCCCGCATACGACCACCGCATCGGCCTCGGCAAGTCGATCGCGCAGCATCGAGACCATGCGTCCCAAGTTGTCGCCCACCTTCACCTGAACGAGCGAATCGATTCCGGCAGCAGCCAGTTGTTCACCTATCCACGACGAATTGGTGTCGACAATTTGCCCGAGCAACAACTCGGTGCCGATAGCCACGACATCACAACGCATGGTGTCAGCTCTTCTTTCCGATGCCGAAGGCCCGCGCGGCGTATTGCAAACCGCTGAGCACCGTCAGACCGACCGCGATCCACAAAAAGATTGTCCAGGTCCATGTCGCATCGTCGACCGTGGGTGGCACGAGGGCAAAGCCCACAGCCATCTGCTGGCTGAAGGTCTTCACTTTCGCTGTGCGACTTGCTGGGACACTGACACCGCGTGCACCTGCGACCACTCGATACACGCTCACGATGACTTCTCGTGTGGCGATGATGACGACGGGCAAGAGTCCGAGCACGCCACGGCTGACCAGCGTGAACATCGCGCCAAGTACCAGAACTTTGTCCGCAAGTGGATCAAGGAACGCACCGCTGTTTGTGGTGCCGTGGCGCCGTGCGAGATATCCGTCAAATCCGTCGCTCACACAGAGCACCACCCACATCGACAACGCCACCCACGACCCATTTGTGTCGGCAGGAATGATCGCGAACAACAAGGGCGACACGAGAATTCGCGCAACAGTGACAGCGTTTGCCCATGTGGCAATTGCGGTTTCGTCGACGGTGCGCTTCACTTCGCTACCCCCGCCGGAGTGCACAGAACTTCTGAGCCCTCGCGCGCAATCAGATCTGGCCCGAAAACCTGTTCGATATCGACTCGGTAGAACTCGCCCACCTCGAGCGCCTCGGAGACTTGAACAACACCGTCGATTTCGGGGGCTTCCCGGTGTGAACGCGCGACTCCTGGCTCGTCGACCAACACGGTGACCGTGCAATCCAACAGATCATCACGTCGTTTGGCAGTGATGTCATCTTGCATCTCCCGCAGCTCTGCCAAGCGTTCAGCGACGAGCGCGGTATCAACTTGGTCGTTCAACGTCGCGGCATGCGTTCCCTCTTCAGGGCTGTATGCAAAAAACCCACACCAATCAAGTTGCGCAGCTTCAACAAACTTCAGCAATTGGTCGTGGTCGTCTTCTGTTTCTCCCGGATAACCGACGATGAAGTTGCTTCGAAATGCCGCCTGCGGCTCTAGGCCACGGATGCGTTCGATGCGCTCCAAGAATCGCTCGCCGTCTCCCCAGCGACGCATTCGACGTAGGTGGACTTTGCTCACATGCTGCAGCGACAAGTCGAAATACGGCACGCCCGAGTCAATGATGACATCGATGAGCTCGTCACTGAGGTCGCTCGGATACAGGTACAACAGTCGAGTTCGGTCGACTCGAGCAGAAACTTGTCTCACAAGTGGAACAATGGAACCGGCCCCCAATTCCTCTGGGCGATCCTTTCCATAACTCGCGAGGTCTTGAGCGACCAACACGACTTCCCGCACTGAGAGCGCATCGACTTCATCGAGAATCGACTGCACATCCCGACTGCGCTGTGGTCCGCGGAACGATGGAATGGCGCAGAACCCACACGTGCGGTCGCAACCCTCTGCGATCTTCACATAAGCCCACGGTGCAACCGACTTTGGGCGAGGCAGATTCAGCAGGTCAAACGATGGAACTTGTGCCGACACCGACAAGGGTTTACGGCCAAGCGCAATCGGTGTTCCGAAGCCAGCGATCTGGTCTGCTTCAGGAAGCGCCTCGGCCAATTCTTCGCCGTAACGCTCGGCCATGCAGCCCGTGACAACCAACCGTGATGACTTCTTGCGCTGATCGTGGAGTGCCAGCAATGTGTCGATGCTTTCGCGTCGAGCATCTTCGACGAATGCGCATGTGTTCACCACGACAAGATCCGCTTTCGATGGGTCATCTGTGGGCGAAAGCCCGTCAGACATCAGACGGCCAATGAGCTTCTCAGAGTCAACTTGGTTCTTGGGACAGCCGAGTGTCTCGACATAGAACCGCTCACCCACGGTTGATGAGCCTATCGGTGGAGGAATCTTTGATTAGTGGTTAAGAGCAAGCCCGTTGTACGGCCACGTCATGGACACAAGTCGACCCGTGGAGGACAGCGTGATGTACGCAGTTCGCAGATCGGCACCACCAAAGCAGACGTTCGTGGTCAACCGGTCATCTGTGGCGACGAATTCGCGCACGTGTCCCTCAGGTGCGATGACTGTCACGCCACCGTTCACGAGTGTTGCAACACAGACATTGCCGTCACCATCAACTGCGAGTGAATCGAGCAGCTGCAAACCTGGAAGTCCGCACAACACCACCGACGGATCGATCATCGAGGCCGGCGCCAACTCTCCTGGCGCCGAAATAGTGCGTTGGAAGACACGACCAGTGTGCGTCTCGGCCCAGTACAACGTCGAACCATCGGGAGACAGACCAATTCCGTTCGGCGAATCAACTGGTGCCACCACTTGCCGAATGAGCGACCCGTCGGCTTTGGCGTAATAGATAGCGGTGCGATCTGCACGATCGTGAGAGCGCAGGCCGTGATCGGTGAACCAAAACCCTCCGTGTGCATCGAACACAAGATCATTGGGTGCCCGCAGCGCTACCCCATCACATTCGGTGTAGAGATCGATGACATTTCCCGTCTTCATGTCGACCTTCTGTATGCGCCCACCGATATAGAGATTCATGTCGACGTCACCAGGAAGCAGCATGTCGCCGAACTCAATCGGCGTGAACGCATTCCCGTTATTGCACACATACAGATGGCCGTCAGGCCCAACCGCTAATCCGTTCGGGCCGCCCTGCATTTCCGCGACAGTTTGTGTGGTGCCATCTGCCTGTATACGAGTGAGGCGATGAGCGAACATCTCTGTGACGATGACACTGCCATCTGGCATCGCTACGGGACCTTCAGGAAAGCGAAGCCCTCGTGCGAGTTCATTAAATGAGTGGGCGGACATTGGTGCTCGCCTCCAATCGACGTGTTGATTGAAGAACTAGGCGCCGCCTTGTAGTGCGTCGAGTTCTTCTACGGACATCAGCACTGTACGCGCCCTCGAACCTTCACTTGGCCCGACAACTCCACGCTCTTCGAGGAGGTCCATCAGGCGGCCGGCACGTGCAAACCCGACTTTCAACTTGCGCTGCAGCAGCGACGTTGACCCGACACCACCTCGCACCACGATTTCGATTGCCTGCATCAACAGGTCATCGTCATCTCCAGCACCACCTCCGAACGAACCGAGGCCTCCCCCGGACTCTTCCCCTTCGATACCGCTGACGTACACCACCTCTGGTGACTGCCGACGCCAATGCGACACCACCTTGCGCACTTCATCTTCGCCAACCCACGAAGCTTGAATACGCTGCGCCACGTTGCTGTTGCCGGGTAGCAACAACATGTCGCCTTGACCCACGAGCTTCTCGGCGCCTGGGCGATCGAGAATGACTCGGCTGTCGGTGAGGCTGCTGACAGCAAATGCCATACGTGCCGGAATGTTCGCCTTAATGACACCGGTGATGACATTGACGCTTGGCCGCTGAGTCGCGACGATGAGGTGAATGCCGACGGCGCGAGCCTTCTGAGCGATTCGCGTGATGCATTCTTCGACGTCACGTGCCGCCACCATCATGAGGTCGTTCAACTCGTCGACCACGACCACGATGTACGGCAGGCGTTCATAGGTTTTGTCGTCGTCGGACTGTGGCTCCATTTCGCCACGGTCATAGGCGGCGTTGTAACCCGCAATGTCGCGGAAGCCCACTTCCACCAGCAAGTCGTAACGACGCTCCATTTCCTTGACAGCCCAACTGAGCGCATTCGCTGCTTTCTTCGGGTTGGTCACTGGGGCCGTGAGGAGATGTGGCAGACGCGCGTACTGGCCCATTTCGACTTGCTTTGGGTCAATGAGGATGAGTCGTACCTGATCGGGAGTGGTGCGCATGAGCAGCGACGTGATGATGCTGTTCAAACCGCTCGACTTACCTGCGCCGGTGGCACCTGCAATGAGCAAGTGAGGTGTGGTCGCAAGGTTCAAGAACACGGCGCGACCCGCGATGTCTTTTCCGATTGCAACGTCGAGAGGATTGACTGCGGCACGGGCTTCGGGCGAGGTGATGAGGTCACCAAGCGACACCAGTTGACGAGATTCATTTGGCACTTCGACACCAATCGCCGACTTGCCCGGAATGGGAGCCAGAATGCGTACATCGGTGGCGGCCATCGCGTAAGCGATGTCGCGATCGAGACTTGTCACCTTTGACACTTTGACGCCGGACCCCAACTCAAGTTCGAATCGGGTGACGGTTGGACCCACAGTCATTCCGACTAGTCGTGTGTCAACACCATGCGAGGACAAGGACTCTTCCAAGAGTCGACCACGTTCGGCAACACGCGCTTTGTTGACTTCGTGTGCTTCAGTGCGAGACAACAGTTCATTCGGTGGCAAAGACCAATCACTGTTGCGCACTGCGGGACCGAGTGGCAAAGGTGCCGGCGTCGACTTCTTGGCCGATGACGCCGGTGCAGGCTGATGAAATTGCGGTTGCGCGGGCTCATCTGCTTCCTTGATCGGCTCTTTACGCGGAGCCCTTGGCTTCTTCGTGGCGACCAACTCGGGATCGTCTCCCGCGTCAAAAATTGGTGTTGAGGGGCGATGAGAAGACGAAGGCATCGGTTCACCAGGAACTTGTTCCCCCGGCACTTCGACGAGATGGTCAAGATCGCGACCACCACGCTCGGACACCAAAGTTCGTGCACTCGACATTGCCGCCTCTGATGCAGGGGCGAGCTTCAACTTGATGAGTGCGATGAGCTCGGGAACTGTCGTGTCGGTGACAAGTAGTACTCCGCCGACTGCAACCGCAAACAACACGACAAGAGCACCAGGCCAACTGATGGTGGAACGAAGCGGCTCAGCAAGAAGTGCACCGACCCAACCGCCCGCCTGCGACATCGCATCAACGTCCGCAACGATCTTGTCGGCACCATTGATGACATGCAGCAGACCAAGCAAGGCCACCACGATGAGCATCCAGCCGAAAGTGAGGCGGGCCCGATGTTCGATGCTGCGATGACGCACCATCGCAACACCGATTCCGAGAGCAACGAGCGGAAGCGCAAAGCGACCTAATCCGAGCAGCCATCCCGAGGATGTTTCGATACCGCGACCCACCGGGCCGGCCACGCCAATGTAAATGGAGAGCAAAAGAAGGAGGCCCAGTGCGATGCATCCGATTCCCCAGAACTCAACCTCGCGGCCGCGCATGGCTTTTCGTGCCAACGAGTCGCTGTCCTCGTCGTAGAGGGTGGGCTTTGCGCGAGGGGTTCCCGACGGAGGCGTCTTGACCGCAGACTTGCCACCACGACCCTTGGATGAGGACCGTGGTTTTGAGGTGCGCGACGAAGAAGAGCCCTTTTCGGCCATGTGTTCACCGTACCAATGGGGTGTGGGGTCGTCGGTGGATTGTCGGCTTACGCCGACATCACCGTGTCTCCGTGTGTCGGCTTACGCCGACATCACCGTGTCTCCGTGTGTCGGCTTACGCCGACATCACCGTGTCTCCGTGTGTCGGCTTACGC
>Ga0194133_10002391_pt1 | contig 29143 bp, 39 predicted proteins | sample TA2KigOf40mmetaG_FD_155448 | JGI IMG/M metagenome (GOLD analysis project Ga0194133, IMG submission 155448) | Freshwater microbial communities from Lake Tanganyika, Tanzania - TA2015055 Kigoma Offshore 40m | ecosystem: Environmental > Aquatic > Freshwater > Lake | place: Tanzania: Lake... | reverse complement strand
TTATGAAATCCGTTCAGACCTATTAGGCTTAGCAAAAGAACTAGTAGAGTTTAATTTTCAAGCAAAAGTAAAAGAGTACGAATACTCAATTGGTAAAGATGGCGAACAAGTAGTGCAATCATTTAAGGCACCAACTTATTCAGCAGATGACATCATCAATGTTGCAAAAAAGTTTAATGATTTTGTAACAAGCGGTGATATGGTAAAATCATACCAAGAAAACTTTGAAAAAATGCAAGAGATGATAAAACCATACATTGATAAAAACTTTACAGACGCATATGTAAATACTGTAAAGGCATTTTTTCCACACTTAAAAAATAAGTAAAACGTTTTTTAAATTATCAATGGCCACTTCGGTGGCCATTGACAACTTACATTATTTGTGATATTATAATACAATGAATATAAATCAATTAATTTTTGCCAACATATCAGCAATTATTTTAATATATTTTGTATATAAACACACAGGTCTTAAAAATATAAAAGATTGTTATGGTATGCTTTTTACAAAAAGTTATTGGACCGATTATAATACAATAGAATTTTTAAGTTGGTTTACAAAAGCTATAATTATTATTCCTGGTTTAATATTTGGTGTATCTTTATGGCATTTATTTTTTTTGACACTGATCACAAGTTTAACTTTGATATGGGCTTCAAATAAAAAACTTTTACCTACTTTAGTTGGATTTAATACACTGTGGGTATGGATCTCTTGTATGGTATTATCCCAACATTTAATAAAATGAACTCAAAAGAATTTTCACTAGAAATAGAAAAGATAGTACAGGCTAAAAAAGGTATTACCTATATGGACGCCGTGTTAAAGTATTGCGAAGAAAATGAAATAGATCCAGGTACAGTTGCACCTCTTATCAGTAAAACATTAAAAGATAAGATTACAATAGAAGCACAGAATTTAAATTATATACCAAAGACAGGCCAGTTACCAATATGAAAATATTATCATTTAATATATCACACAATGGTTCTGTTTGTTATTTTGAAAATAACAATCTAAAGTTTTTTTGTCAAGAAGATAGATATAATTTAAAAAAAAACTGGTCACCAACAGTAGATGATTGTAATTTTATATCATTAAGTAAAAATAAATATGAAAATCCTGATATTGTTTGTTTTGCATCTTATGATAGATCTTTAAATCCTATAAAAAATGATGAAGATATTATAAAAAAAATATTAAATAATATAAATTTAAAAAATTATTTTTTTGATAAATCTCTACACCACATTTATCACGCCATATCAGGATTTTATTTTTCAAAATTTGAAGAAGCTATGTGTTTAGTGGTTGATGGTGCAGGATCTCAACCATTATCAACTTTTCCTACTTATCAAGAAATGGAGTCAATTTTTTATATAGATAAGAAAACGGTAGAAAAAAAATTTCAGCATTTGTCTAATAGAAGATTTTGTAAAGTCGATCAAAAAATAGGAAATTATTCAAATTACGTTTGTGAAGAAAAAATTAATAATATTTTTTACAAATTTTCTTCAAATTCTGTTGGAGGTTTAGAATTTAACATAGCTTGTTTAAGAGCAGGTATGAGAGGAATTGACGCTGGAAAATTAATGGGTCTATCTAGTTATGCTTATACTGATGATAGATATGATGTAGATTATTTTAAAGTAGAAATTGCTAAAAGAGCACAAGAAAAGACTTTTAGAGATACTTGCGAATTGATAGAGAGAAGTCAAAGAATTAGTAATGTAAAAAACATTATATTATCTGGTGGTTATTTTTTAAATTGTGTAAATAACTTTGAATATGTTAAAAAATATCCTAATTTAAATTTTTTTGTTGATCCTATACCTTATGATGCGGGAACAGCAATAGGAGTATCATTGTATTATGAAAATTATAAAAAGTAAAGAAAAAGCTGTTGAGTTATTATTGGAAAAAAACATTTTAGTAATATATCAAAATGAATCTGAATTGGGTAATAGAGCTTTAGGTTTTAAATCAATTTTATACGATCCTAGAATTAAAGATGGTAATTTAATTATTAATAAAATAAAAGGTAGAGAGTGGTGGAGGCCTTTAGCAGGAACTGTTTTATTTGAAGAAAAAGATAAATGGTTTAATTTTTACACACTAAAAGAATCTCCATATATGAGTTTTGCTGTCAAAGTTAATGAGGACATTAAAAATAAAATACCTTCAATAACACACGTGGATGGGACTTGCAGAATACAAACTTTAAAAAAAATAGAAAATAAACATTTTTACGATTTGATTGAATCATTTTTTTTAAAAACAGGTGTACCTATTTTATTAAATACATCCTTTAATTTAGCTGAATATCCTATCGTAGAAGATTTTAATATGGCTACTATTACTATGGAAAAAATGAATTTAGAGTATATTTACATACCAGAATAATATGTATGGGGGATTTGAAGTATTTAAAACGTATCTGGCGGTTAAATTACACTTCACAACAGATAGTTATGATTACCATAAATATGAAGGAAAGGTTAATTGTAAATTAGATACTTTTACAAAAAGAAATGATCGATATTTTTTTCACAAACTTAGCACCAGATACAATCAAAATGATATATTGGGCTTTTTTGTTAGTAATTTTTTATTTGATAGTAACAAGTGGGTAAAGAGTTTAACAGGACAAGACGGCAATGATGTTTTTACAGATTGGAAAAAGCGTAAAGAGTCTTTTGAATATTATTTTCGAAATGATTGTGTATCTATTCTTAATGACTTCAATGCTCGTAATCTTTCTTTTGATAATGGCTTTCACGTATATTCTGGACAACATCCTAGATTTTTACAATTGGTTCTCTCAAAAAAAATATCATATGAGACTGCTGTTGTTTTTAACAACACCATTCAATTTAGTAGCCAGTGGGATAGAAAAATTAATGAAAAAGTGGTATGGCCAGTCCACTCTAAAAGATTAGCTAAATATGAACAGTTTGTTAAATATAATAGAACAACAATTAAATTAATAATGAAAGAGGTATTTGTCAATGGATAAAAGAATACAAGAACTTTGTAAAGAAGTAGATAGATTCAATCATACTGATAAATATTTTAATCCATATATGAGCGCATCAGATTTTTTTAGAGAATCAAGTGGCACATTGAAAGGTGAAATAAAATTCTTAGTTAAAAAGATTTTAGTTAACTTTTCAATAGTTGCCATTGTGATTGGTCTATATTACATATTCAGATAATGGTTCAGAAAGATTTAAAATTTAAATCTGAACGTGTTTTTTGTGTGGGTAATGGTGTCAGTAGAAAAAATTTTAATTTAGATAAATTAAGAACTTACGGTAAAATATATGGATGTAATGCTCTTTATAGAACATTTACACCTGATGTATTGACTTCAGTTGATCACGGCATAATGCACGAAATATATCATAATGGTTATGCTTATAAAAATGAAACTTGGTTTAGAGATTGGAATAAAGTACCAGCAGAACTTTACGATTCAATGTTATTTACAGGTTTATCAGTAAGCGATAGAGATGATGTAAAAAAATATGATATGATAAATCAAAATGTTAGAACAGATGAAAAAAATTTTGTAATGCACGGTGCTAATTTAAAAGGTCTAGTCGAAATATTACATAGAAATATTGGTAAAAAAGAAAAAAAATTTATTAATTATAATTCTTGTTGTATAAGTTGGGTAAAAGAAAATGATAAAGCACACGATTTAAAAGAAATAATGACAAATGAACAAGGTGCGGCTGTTGACCACGGATGGTCAACCGGCCCTACGGCAGCATATATTGCAATAAAAAAAGAATTGCCTAAAAAAGTATATATGATAGGACACGATTTATATAGTGATGATAATAGAGTTAATAATATATACGCTGGTACTAAACATTATGTAATACCTGAACATAGTCCTACGCCTTGCGTAAACTGGATAGACCAATGGAAAACATTGGCAATTTGGAATAATCAAATACAATTTATAAAAGTAAATGAATTTAATGATAATCGTAATCAAACGAATGCTGCTATAAGTCAATGGCACGGCATACCTAATATACGATATATTAACTTCCAACAGCTTGACAAAGAACTAGGATTGTGATATATTTAACTTATGTATATTAGAATATTAAATTATTTAATTGATAGACTTGAAAAACTACGAGATAGATTGAGAACGCCTAAAGGTATAACAGCTAAAGAATGGGCAGCTCAACATAAAAAGTGGCGAGAAAAGAGTTATAAATAATACTGATAGCGATTATACAGCTAACACAAATACAAACATACGGAGAATACAATGGACTTTAATACATTAAAAACAAGCCACTCTAACTTTGATAAACTTACCAAAGCACTAGAGGCTAACCTCAATCCTGAGGATATTAATAAACAATCAAAAGACAAATATACAGACGAAAGAATATGGAAACCAGAACTAGATAAAACTGGTAGTGGTTACGCCGTACTTCGTTTTTTACCAGCAACCGAAAAAGAAGAAATGCCTTGGGTACGAGTATGGTCTCACGCATTTCAGGACAAAGGTGGTTGGTATATTGAAAACTCTCTTACAACTTTAAATCAAAAAGATCCTGTAAGTGAAGAAAATACACGATTATGGAATACAGGTGTTGAATCTGATAAAGAGATAGCAAGAAAAAGAAAAAGAAAATTATCTTACTACTCTAATATATTTGTTGTAAGTGATCCTGCTCATCCACAAAATGAAGGCAAAGTATTCATATTCAAATATGGTAAAAAGATATTTGATAAGATTACAGAAGCAATGCAACCAGCATTTGAAGATGAACAACCAATTAATCCATTTGATTTTTGGAAAGGTGCAAACTTTAAACTAAAAATTAGAAAAGTGGATGGTTATTGGAACTATGATAAATCTGAATTTGAGCCTGTTAAGGCAATTGCTGAAAATGATGATAAGATTAAAGCAATATGGTCTAGGCAGTATGCTCTAACGCCTTTCTTGGCTCCTAGTAATTTTAAAACCTATGATGAACTCAAAGAGAAACTGAATAGGGTAATTACTGGAACGAGAAGTGCTGGAACAGTTGAAAGCGCCGAACTCCCTCCGGCTAAATCTAACGGTTCAGTAAAAAGTAATAGTAAATCTATCACATCTGCTAGTGATGATGACGATACGTTATCTTACTTTAGTAAATTGGCTGATGATGAGTAGAATCTCTCTCTACTAATACTGAAAAGGTGGCCAGTAATGGCCACCTCTTTAAATTGGTACTGTATTTAAATTAATAAAAGAACGATCAAAGTTTGTAGGTTCCATAGTCATAGCTTGTGTATTTGAAGCATTTACATTACTATTAGATATGTTAGGCGCTACAACTGTATTATTAGCTGATTTTGATTCACTAAGTGCTTGATTTTCAACACTCATCTTGTTTATATTTTCTTGTTTATATGAAGCAGGTTCAATAAATGAAGCATCTCTTATTACTTTTCTACCAGGCACACGTTGAGTTAATCTCATACCTGTATTTCTTTCAAATTCATCTGCCACTTCATCTGGTTCTTCAGCACCAGGCGACATAGCGTTACTTCTATTTTCTAATGTACCAGGTGCAACTTTTTCGATAGAACGACCTTTTTCTATTTCCGAATTAGCATCTGTTTTTGCAGCAACATCTTTTTTAGCTTCTGTTACTTTCTCATTTTTCTTATTATCGTCTTTCTTTAACAAACTAAATGGCCATATTTTACTGATACCATCAAATATATTAGCAAAGAAATCTATGACTGCTTTTATTGCTTTATATAAAGCATATATAACCACACCTACAGCAGCTACGATTAATAAAATAGGTATTAATACAAGTAAAAATTTTAAAAACCCTAACGCAAGTTTACCAACTACGCCAGCTAATTTACCGAAACCCTTAAATAAATCACCACCTAATTGTGTGATTTCTTTTCCAAAATTTTTTATTTGTCTAAATGCTTCGCCTACTGTCTGGTCTAATGGTCCGGAAACTCTTTGACCAGGTTGTATATTAGCTTTTGCTTTATCTTCTTCAAATTTCTTTTTATCTTTTGATAAATTTTCACTACGCGCTAAAACCATTTCCTCTATTTCAGCTCTTTCTTTATCACTTCTATCTAATTTTTTAAGCTCTTTAGTTTGTTTTAATATATCTTTTTCTTCATCTCTTAGTCTTTGTTCTTCTTTTTGTAATCTTTTCTTTTCTTCTCTTTCTTCTCTTTTACTTTTAATTTCTAATTTCAAAGTTTTTTCATTAACATAAGTATTAATACCTTGTTCTCTTAATATATCTCTTTCTATTGTTAATTCTTCAGTTTTTTCTTTTTGTATTCTATTAGCTTCTGCTTTATCTTCCTTACGTTGTCTATTCATATCATAAAGTTTTTGAACAGCATCACCTATTTCTTTACTATATTTACTTAAATCAACACCTAATCTTGATTGCAACTTATCAATCATTTCAAAACCTTTATCAATATCGCCTTCTCTATTTGAAGCTAATAAATCATTTACTTGTTTTAATTGAGAGTCAATGGGTAAAAATTGTTTTATGGTATTTACCGACATTTGATTAATTCTATTAGTTACAGTAGTAGCAATAGCACTTAAAGCAGAAGTTATATTTGATGTGGTTAATGGCTTACCACCTTGTTCTGTAGAAATTCTTTTTATATTTGAAACTGATCGTGCTTTATCTCTTAATGCTTCGTCTGCCATTTATTAACCTATCTGATCGTCTATTTTAATTTTTTGTTTTTTTAAAAACGATTGCTCCATTGATTGTGATATTACTTTTTTATCTTCTATTTTCTCTTGCGATCTACCATAAGACGTAATGCCTAATACCGCACCCATTGCGATATGAAAGAAACCAGCACCTTGTAACGTCAAGGGATTCCATTGTGTTAATACGACCTGATTTAAATATATTGTTTGCGCCATATTCCATAACACAGGAAACAATATAAAATCACATAAACATACAGTTAAGTATAACCAACCCATAGCAGGCCGCCATTTAGTATTAAAGTGTGATTCTTTACTCATTAACTTTTCCTTTTTTTTCTTTCCGCTTCTTCTTTTAAATGATTAATCAATAATGAAATGTAAATATCACGCTCCCAAGGTATCATATTTTCAAGCTCACTTAATGAATATTTATGATGTTGTATCAGAGCAAAGTTAGTTTCGAAGTATGCCTCTAATGAATTGTGAGCGAGGCTTATTCGAAAAAATCAGATATTCCTGTTAAAACCACCTTACTTTTTACGTTAGTTTTAGGATTTGTTACCTCTATTTCGTGTTTTAATACAGGCATTGTTTCAAAAAACTTTCTTATTTTAATAAAAGCCTCCTGTGGTAGACCTTCTAGGAACTCTCTTAATTCTTTTTTAGTACTATCTTTTGCTGGATATATCTTATCACCTTCAAAAACGTGATCTATACAATCAACTAAAATTGTAAACATCATCTCTATTTGTTGAGTGTCAATCTTACCCTTACCATAATCATAGTTTTTTAAAGTAGGGTAACCTAATACTACGCCTAGATTTCTTTTTTCATCTAAGATTATTTTATTAGTATGTTCATCATCAACTTGAACTTCAATCTTAGTTAAATCAATTTCAGTTTCAACATAAGTTTTTCCATCATCAGGACATATCGTTTTAAATTTAGATATTTCTGATACTGATTTAGCTCTTAATTGTAAAAATATATACTCTATATCAAATATAGGTAACAAATCTACTTTTAAAGCATTAAATGTACAAGCATTAATTATTTCTCTAATTGCTTCAACAATTTGTTTATTGTCGCCTGTTTCTTGTGCTATGAAAAGTATTTTTTCTTCTTTCACAAGAAAAGGTCTAAACTTAACTTTTAAATCTTGTGATGGTAGAGTCAACTCATATGTAGGCACATCAACTCGTGGTAACGTCATTATTATCTCCTTTTATTATAAATTTAGTGGTGGTAAATTGCCAAATGGAGGAAATACTCGACCACCTGTAATACCACCAATTGGTATACGTCTTTTTAGTCCTTGTAATACATCAACACCAGCACGTCTTAATTCTGGTGGTAATTTGTTTAATAGGCCGCCAAATGCACCAAAAGAACTTTTAACAGTGACATCTCTAAAGTTTGCTTGACCTAATTCTATATTGCCTGATCTATCTAAGAAGTAATTTATCCAATATCTGAAACCAAATGTTACTTGAAATGTTTGAATAGCATTATTTTCGTATGAGTACTCAACAGCACTGATAATTTTAGGATAACAATCAAATAATTTTACAGCATAAGTTACGTCATCTCTTTCATTACGGCTTGCAAATTGACCTAATTGAAATATGTTTACATCAGATACATAGTTATCATAAAAATTAAAATTATGACTTTGATTACTGAACGCAGCTTTTTGCCATAATTCAAAATAACTTCTTTCTCTTAAAAACTTATCAGCATAAAATGTAGCATTTATATCGGCCGATTTATAATCAATTGCTATTTTATATGCAGGACCGTGATGTTTCACTTCTTTCATTTCTATAGTACGCTCAGGCATAGATATAGCAGAACAAAATGCTTGTACACGTCTTGCGTTTGTTTTTTGTACAGCAATCATTTCAGCTGAACTTTTAAATGTTGTTTCTAATTCGTTTGCACCACCACTCAATTCAGCACCTGTGTCAGCATTAGTAATGCCAGCACCGCCTGCTCTAGGTAAATTAAATTCTACGTAAAATCTTGCTTTACGAGCAAATCCTTCTGCCTCATTAATATATGATTGTACACGACCTATTGTAGTTTCCGGATTGCCACCTGCCTTTTGTCTAAAACGTGGATCATTTTCAACATTATCAAGTGAACGATCACGTGGTAAACCTATTCTTACATCAAAACCACCAATTCGAACTCCGCCTCTTAATATTGCCATTAGATAAAACTCCTTGAAGCTGCATATACAGAACTAGCAGGCCTTTTTTGAAACTGTTGCACAGGCAAATAACAAGCAATAGCTGCTTGGTTTAAATCTATTCTCAAAAAACTTGATCTTACGTGTTTATACAAATATTTTTTAATTGTTGCTTTTGATAATGGTATAGATTTAACACGGCTCCAACTTACATCAAATCTTGCCTTCGATAAATCTTTATTTGTAGCGTATCTTTGCATTTGCTCTAATAGTCTTAATCTAGCTCCAGGTGCTAGATAGTGAAAGTTTAATCCACTAAAACCACCTTTAATACTTTCTAATGGCAGTACAAGTGGAAACGTATCGTAATATGGTAAAGTTTCTTTATACTTTGGATCATAAAAGAATAAATTTAATAAACCAATATTAGGTCTCGCAGATAATTTTCCTTGCGACATTAGTTTTTGTGCAGTTATTTTTTGACCAATTGATGATATTGCGTTTTTATACCAAGTCGCCGACTTAGTATTATCGCCTTGTTTGTCCGTTATTTTATCTAGTATTGAAACCATTTACTATATTTATGATGAAAGTATTAGTTTATTTTGAAAAAACTAAATCTTTTGGTACTCTAACTAAATCACCAATATAGTGATTCCAATGCTTATTTTGATGGCCTATTTCTTTTAATTTAGCCATTATATCATTATATTTTGCTAAATTATCTGGATTAGTATTATTAGATGAGAAGTTTATAGTTTTTATAGGTGATAAAAATTTTTTTGTTATTGACATTTCATTTATTAATACAGTTTTAGGATCATAATAATATTTTTCATTGGTAATTAATCTATTATCTTTTAATATATGATGCCACAAATTAAAATTTCTGCTATAAAAATTAGATTCACCAATTCTATTTGCATAATCTAAAGCTATTCTATAAGTTACTTCACAAAGGTGCATTGGTATATAAAAAGATTGATCGTCAGTGTTAGATTTATTTTCATAAATTTTAAAATATTTTATTAAATCTCTTTTTTCTAAATCACCCTCACCTATGATAATAAATTGATTAGTAGGAATTTTATCTATGAAATATGGTATAGTTGAATATAATGGATATGCAACATAGTTTTTATGAAAATTGTTTAAAGTATAATCTAAAACATTTTTGAGTGTATCTTCAAACACGTTTAATTTTGTATCATATTTTTTAGATATAGATTCAACCAACTCTTTTAAATGATCGTTCACACCTACTATATGAAAGAAATAATGTTCTGTAGGAATTTTAAGATTGTATAATGAATTAGCTATCATTTCAGAATCAATACCAGATAACAATAGTGCTACAGATGATATATTCTTTTGCTTCATTTCATTATAAATTTCTGTAGTGGTCAAATCAATTGCTTCAAAGAAGTCTTTAGTGGTAATCTTGTCAAAATCAGATATTTGATAAGAAAAACTACAATCTGTATTTGAAAATGTAAATTCACGTTTCATATAATTATTTATATCAGTTATAGACGCCTATATCCTTCTCGGTAAATATCTTAAACTCTAAATCGTTACCCTCACAATACGCTTTAGCGGCTTGCCATTTAGCTTGGTTCTTTATATATTCTAATTGTTCACGCATAAAAGCACGACCTTGTTTCTTTGGTTTTTTAGGTGGAAAACACTGACGATATGGTTTTATTTCAACCATATATTTTTTGCCTGTTTTTAATTTAAATATAAAATCTGGATAGTATCTATGAATACGATAATCAATAGGTGAACGATAAATTATTGGTATTTCTTCACTACCCCAAAATTCAACGGCATCATTTTTATCCAAATATACCATCATACGTCTTTCTAATAGTGAACGATATATTATTCTATTTGGGTCACCAGCATACTTTTTAGGGTGTGTTGGTTTATAAATTCCTTTATAACTTGATCTCATATCATATAAATATTACTAAAATATACAACTATTTATGGCACTATCAAAAGTAGCAAATTTAATTCAAAAGAACTTAGGCAATTTAACAGGCGGTGGTTTAGTAGGCCTAGGTGGTGGTATTATAGGTTCTCTTACTGATAAAGCAAAAAATATGGCACAGACAAATGCTGCTGCTGCCAAGATATTAAACAAATCACCATTAGAATTAAATGACACAAGTCCAGTAGCTCATATGAAAGAAAATCCATATGATTATGGCACAGTTTATTATCCTAATAATGTTCAATCTTTAGAATCAGGTCATTATATAATTTTTGACGTATTAGAAAAAGATACAGCATTAAGTGCTTTGGCACAAAGTGCTAGGGCAGGCTCTGCTAAAGTAGCAAGAGCATTAGGCCGTGATGATATAGCTCAAAAGGTGCAACCAGCAGAAAGAACAAGTCGAGTTACCACAATAAAAAATAGAAAAGGTGGCACAGAAGATAGAGTGGTACAACCATCTAGCGGTATTAGTGCAGGTTTAGCGGGCAATAGAACTGTAAGAGTTTCAAAAACAATTGTATTATATACACCGCCAGGATTAAAAACTTCTTATGGCGCTGTACACGAAGGCGTAGAAACAGGTATCATAGGAAATCTTTTAGGGTTACAAGGTGGTGGTGCTATTAAATCAACAGCAGAACTTGCAGGCAGATTAAAAGATGCTGCGGCTGCTTTAGGCACAGAAATAGTATCAGGTGCATTATCAATTATTCCTGGTGTAGGAGATTTAAAAGGTGCATTGACCAAAGTTACAGGTAAAGCAACTAATCCAAATACAGAAATGGTATTTAAAAGTGTACCAATGAGAAGTTTTGATTTTGTTTTTGAATTTGCACCAAAGAATAAAAAAGAATTAGAAAATATGATGAAGATTATAGAAATTTTTAAATATCATATGCACCCAGCTATTGAACCATATGGTAATGATTTTATAGTGCCAGAGGAATTTCAAATAACTTATATGTACTTAGAATACCGCAATCAATATATTCCTAGAGTAAGTCGTTGTGTATTAACTAATTTAGATATACAACACGGCGATGATGCTAACTTTAGTACTTTTGCAGGTGATGATAAAGGTGCTGCTCCAATTTATACTAAGATGACATTAAAATTTAGTGAAACAGAAATTATGACTAAAACAACTATTGTCAAAGGCTTCTAATGTATTTTACATATTTTCCTAAAGGCACTTACGATTTAAAAAATGATGGCAACGAAAAACTAGTTACCAATTTATTACGTAGAGTAAAGATTAGATCAAAAGTTTTAAATGAAACAAGTTTGTACGACCTTTATGATATACCTGAAGGAGAAACACCAGAAATTACGGCAAGAAAACATTTTGGTAGTCAATATTATCATTGGGTAATTTTATTAACTAATGATATAACAGATCGATATTATGGTTGGCCATTAACAAATTATGAATTTGAAAATTATATAAACGAAAAATATACAAATCCTGATGGCGTACATCATTATGAAATTACACAATCAAGTGGTAAAACAACTGGCGAAGGCCCAAGTGATTACTCACACAAAATAATAGTCAACAGTACCGAACCAGGTGCAGTAGCCATTAGTAATAGGCAATACGAAGAAAGATTACAAGACCAAAAACGACAAATCAAATTATTAGACCCGGCATATTTACCAATATTATTAGAAGAATTTGAAAACTTGATGAGCGAATAATGAGCCTATATGATACAATAGACGGCAAAGTACTAAAAAAGCCTGGTGATTATGTACTTTCAGATATAAAATTAATTTCATATCGTAGTGTAGATGGCAGTAATACGCCAGACGCCATTGAAATTGAAACACTTGTATTAGATTTAAACATATACGAAAGCATTTACAATAAAACATTATCAGGTAATATGCTGATAGTAGATGGTAACAACGTCATTGGTAAATTGCCATTAACAGGTAATGAAAGACTTGAATTTAAATTTTTCACACCATCATTAGGAAAAGGTTATGACTTTTCTATGAAGTCAGGCAATCCATTATACGTTTACAAAATACAAAACAGATCACCAGTAGGCCCAAAGACTCAAATGTATCTATTGCATTTTTGCAGTAAAGAAATGATACAGAACGAATTGGTTGTGGTAAAAAATGCTATGACTGATACTTTTGCAAATATGGCAGCCAAAATTACTAAAGAACAAAATACATTATCATCAGCAAAGAACTTTTATTTTGAACCATCATATGGTGTATATAAACACGTATTTGGCCGATTAAGGCCTTTTGATGCAATTGATCAAATATCCGTATTAGCACAAAGTGAAAAATATGCAGGCGCAGGTTATTATTTTTATGAAACAAGTTTAGGTTTTAATTTTAGGTCATTAGAAAGTATGTTGGCAATTGATGGTAACACAGCAAGACCAGTAGTTGCACGATATAGACCAAAACCGTCAAATGTCAAAGATGGTGGTGGTAGCACAGACATTAAAAATGAAATGCAAATTGTAAATAATTTTAAAATATTAGATCAATTTGATACGTTAAAGAATTTAAGAAACGGCGTATATGCAAGTAAATTAATTACACACGACCAATTAAATAAAACATACGAAGAAACAGATTTTGATTACAACGAACAATATCAATATTTACATCACACAGAAGCAGGCAAAGATGGCGTTAAAACAGATAACAAAGGCATATTGCCATTACATTTACGAGAAGGCGCTTTCTTATCAGATTTTGCCGAGTCAACAATGTATCTAAAGCCGAATACACAATCAATACACAATAACGTCAATTCACATCCTATAAAAGATATACTTCAAAAAAGATTATCACAAAGACTGGCTTTTATGTCAAACCGTTTAGAACTTACATTAAATGGATTTACTGGCGTTACAGCAGGAGATTTGATTACTTTTGAAATGCCTTCTTATACACCTGCCGGTGATACTGAACCATCAGGAACAGACCCTTATATGTCAGGAAGATATTTGGTAACGTCAGTAAGACACCAATTAAACCGAACGTTAAAAAAACACGTAATGGTATTAGAATGTATGAAAGACAGTGTACGCAGACCATACCCAGAAGAAACTAACGATACATTTATTGGTAAAGAAAAGAATAACGAAGGAATTATAGATATATACAAACTTGATGAAATTTATAGCAACGTGGCAGGTGGTTACTTTAAGGGATAACTAAGAGAATAACTCCGAGACCGCCGCTCCGACGGCTATTATGTAGAAGATATAGACCAATGGCCAGCACACAGGTAACCGAGTGAACTATGCACCATAAATATAGAAAACAACTGGAGAATCTATGAATATAAGTGAACTAAACTTTACACATCTCAAAGAAGTATTGAAAAATTTAAAGAAAAAACTTTTCTCAATAAAACTGTGTAAATGTGGTAAAAAGAAATAACTAATCGCAGGTAACCAAAGGTACTATGAGAATATCTGAAAGAATAAAATACCTGATAGATAAAGTCGTGCTAGCGCAGGCCTGTACCTGTGAGATGTGGATTTACTACGGATTACTTGTCTTTGTGGTCTTTACGAAGTGGGCCGGGTAATATGCGTAGACCATTAAAAATGAGCGGAAATAACGTATGCTGTTGTGTTATTATCGAGCGCTCTATGAAAGAATACAATGAATAACGAAAACTTTATGGGACTCGGAGGTTTCTTTTATTTCTTCGGTGTTGTTGAAGATAGACAAGATCCACTCAAAGTCGGCCGTCTTAAAGTGCGTATAGTCGGCACACATACGCAGGACAAACTGGCCCTCCCAACGGCCGATTTACCTTGGGCACTTTGCGTATTACCTATAACGGCCAGTGGCATTTCAGGCATCGGATTTTCGGCGACCGGACTACTCGAAGGAAGCTGGGTGTTTGGATTTTTTCGTGATGGCACTACTCGTCAAGAGCCGGTTATATTAGGCAGTTTACCTGGCAGGCCAACTGAACTGGCCGATAATCGAAAAGGTTTTTATGATCCAAATGAAATTTATCCGAAATACAAGGACGAACCAGATGTCAATAGACTGGCCGTGAATGCCAAGGATACCGAAGGAAACGAAATCAATCCAAGTCTTAGTTTAACAATTCGCAGAGCAACACGTATAACAGGTGTTGCAACAGCCGATTACAATTCAATGGTTGCCGCAGATGGAGAATTAACACAGGCCAGCGATGGTGATACCTGGAATCAACCTGAAATTCCTTACAATGCTCTATACCCATACAATCACGTATATGAGTCGGAGTCTGGCCATTTACAAGAATTTGATGACACACCTGGCGCAGAACGAATCCATATTCGCCACCGTACAGGTTCATCAATTGAATACCATCCGAACGGTACACGAACAGATATAATCAAAGGTGAACAATATATTCTCACCACAGGTGATAACCAGGTTTATATACAAGGAAAATCCGATACCACAATCAACGGCCGCCATAAACTTTATATAAACAAGAATGGTGAATTAAATAATCACTATGATATACAGATAGGGCCAGGTGCAAATATTAATATACAGGTAGATAATGGTGATATAAATTTACATACATTAAACGGCCGTCTTAATTTCAACAGTGGTGGTGATACAAATTTAAAGATAGGTGGTTCTTTGACCATAGATGTGGCCGGCAATCTGGTGCAGAACGTAGAAGGCAATACAACAGAAAACACTTCAGGTGCAGTGATTGTGCGTGGTGCTACAATTGATTTAAACCCATAAACGGCCAGTGTTGATTCTGGAAGGCCTTTGTAATCTATAAATGCAATAACATCAAGACAGGCCATTTATACAGGCCTTAATGGCCAGGACTGGTAAATATTCCTTACTTAAATAACGACAAAAAATTTCCTGGAAGCTTGACACTGTTCCAGGTTTGATATATAATAATATATGTCCAATACAGTAATATATGTAAATACACACGAAGTTTCCTGTGATGGTTATGATGAGGTTCAACAAGAGGCAACTCATCCTTTGGTCTATTATACATTAAAGGAATATAAGGATGGTACTAAGGCGGCCTGTCATTATTGTGGTAAGGTATTTGTCTATAAAGAAAGAGATTGAATTAAACTATGATTTTTAATAAAAAAATAAAATTCTATTGTAGTCTACCAGAAGTATTGGAAAAATACCCTATTATAAAATGTAAGTCTAGTTACTTTAATTGGTTAAAAAAATCAGCACAAGAATATAAAAATGATTATCAAATCAATCATAAATGTAAACATATGAGTGGTGTTATAAAGTGTGATGGAATTCATTCAATATTGAATACAGGTTATATTTTAAAAACGTGGTTTGATTTTACAATCAAAACAACTGATGATCCTTATAAGTTTGAATATATAATTCCAAGTGAAATATTTTCTTACCTGGAACAAAAAAAATATAATAAACAATTAATTTCTTGGTTTTCAGGTAATGACCCTAAATTAAATACGCCTTTACCTAAACAATCTTTACAAACATTAATTAAAATAATTATGCCTTGGTCGGTATCTATACCTAAAGGTTGGAATTTACTTATTCAATCTGTTCCTTATTCTGATGAAACATCATTTACATCAACACAAGGTATTTTAAAATCAGGAGATTTTTTTGAAATTAATCCTATTATAATTTGGCACAGAAAAAACGAAGAAGTGTTGATTAAAGCTGGAACACCTCTATGTCAACTTATACCTATTAGAGATAAAGATATAGAGATAGAAAATTTACCATACAATGATAAAATAAAAAAACACGAAGAACAATGGAAGTATAACATTTCACATAGGTTTACAAGAGAACATAAATAAAAATATGAATAATGCTAATTATGAAATATTATTTCCATCACCTATTCTTAGTGTTGATTTGCCATTAATAAAAAATGATTTATTATTAGATTACGTTTATAAAATTAAAAATGCAGACACCACAGGCCGAGTTAAAAGTAATCTAGGCGGATATCAAAGTTTATTTTTAAATTTAAAAGATATAGAATTGCAACCATTATTAGATGATATATCTAAATTTGTTTCTGAATATATAGTTTTTTGTAATTTTAAAAAAAATATAATCTACAGAATACAAACTATGTGGTTTAATATAAATTACTACAAAGATACAAACGTATCGCACATTCATCCGGGTTGTCTTTTTTCAGGTGTTTTTTATCTAAAAACTAATACCAATAGCGGTAATATTAATTTTATACATCCTGCTATGGAATTATTATCATATGATTGGTCGGACGAATATAAAAATACACTAACAGAAAAAAATTCTTTAACTTATAATATGCCTGCTATACAAAATAGATTATACATATTTCCTTCTTGGTTAAGACATTTAGTTAAACCGAATTTAAATAAAAATGAAGATAGAATTTCATTTTCTTTTAATATAGGAGTTGAAAATGTTTTTTAAAAAAGAAGGTTACACAGTAATAAAAAATGTAATATCAAAAGAAATGTCATCATTTATATTTGATTATTTTAATTTAAGAAGAAAAGTATCATATACTTTTTTTGATACGAAATACATTGATAAAAATAATAACGATTTTGGTTCTTGGAATTACAATCAAGTACCTGGTACATTTAGCATTTATGGAGATGTTGTTATGGAAACATTATTATTAAATCTTTTACCAAAAATAGAAAATTTTACAGATTTAACTTTATACCCCACATATTCTTTTGCTAGAATATATAAAAAAGGTGATATATTAAAAAAACATAAAGATAGAATATCTTGTGAAATTTCTTTAACTTTAAATTTAGGCGGCGATACTTGGCCTATATATCTAAAAAATAAAGAAAATAAAGAAATAGAAGTGAATTTAGAACAAGGTGATATAATGATTTATAAAGGTTGTGAACTAGAACATTGGAGAAATGAGTTTTTAGGTAAAAGTTGTGGTCAAGTTTTTTTGCATTATATCAACGTGCAATCAATCGATTCAGAAAAAAATAAATTTGATGGAAGACCACATTTAGGTTTACCTATAACTTTCAAGCATAAATAAACATATGGGTATAGTTAGACAAAGTGGTACGGTATCATTAACGCCAAACAAACAAAAGCAATATATAAAACAATTACGTATTCCTTTTAAGAATGTATTGGCCAATCCAACGGCCGAGATCATTGAAAAGTTTATCAAAGATTTAGGTGTATCAGGTACTATATCTTGGTTAACAGATCACAACCGTGGCGATCCTGTTTATGATGGTAAGGTTTCAATTAATATTGTTGTATCTGGCGATCCTGTTAATCTTACTATAAACGATAAAAACACAATGTATGAATGTGCGGTAATTGACGAAGCGGCTTCACAGATTTATATGTCTGATGGAAAGACAAGAAGTATATTTAAATTATCTATTCACACAAAGACGTTTGACGAAGTCGTTGAAATATTAAAACCTTATAAGATCTAAGGATTATTCGGCGACATTGGCACATCAAATATAAAAGCAATTCTTTCACAGTCTCCTATATTCTCGGCCATATGGTTTTTCTTATTATTAAACCAGAAGAATGTACCTGGTTCTATAATCACTTCTTCTTTTGTAGATTCTAAATCGCCATCGTCCCATACACTGTAACGATATGTGCCTGTAATGGAAAGATGATAACGGTCTTTTGTGTGGTAATACTTTCCTTCATCTATATGTTTGCCTGTTATTTCACCAATGGGTGTACGAAGAAAAGCACAACGGCCAGGTTTTAAATTGTTTTCATATAACCACTTCTGTATAGCAATATGTCTTTTAGTGGCGTCTGTTGGTACACATATTTCTGTATCACCTATAAATTCACCAGGTTTTGAAATACCTCCCATTACTAATTGCAATACACCAGAACGTACAAGTTTAGTATGAGGGTCTTGTCTATCTACACCTTTCATACGGCCTACATTACCCCAATCTTCAGGATATCTCTCTATATCTTTGACAATTTCTGATACGTCAATGTTTTCTTTTATAATACGTATGTTCCGCATATTCTTAATATATCATATATATGTAATTTTGTCAAGTTCTTTTTACAAACCTTTTTTGTGTAATAATATCTTTCATTTTCATACCATAATTTAAATTTTTAATAAAACAATCTCTTTTTTTATCATAATCAAAATACGTTGATAAACCTAATACAAGATGTATTCTTTCAAAATCCTCTGGTGCACCGTGTATAGAACCATAGGCGTGTGGTATATTTGTATTCCATATATACGCTTTGCCTACTTCTAAATGTTTTTCCATTTCAAAAATATTACCGTGCCAATCTGAACCTTTAATACGTATTTGAAATTCAGGTCTTGTTTGTAATGGTATATTTACTCTTAACATTTCAAATGATGGTTCATCTACGTGCCAGTTGGCCAAAAAATTATCGTATATGTCATTATGATGCCAAAGATATGCAACACGGCTTCTTAATAATGGCATATTTAAACGATCTAATAATTCTTTAAAATTATCGTAGATTATATCGTGCATATTTCTAAAACCAAAAGTATCATAATAGTTATTTTTTTGGTCTTTGAATTTACCTAAACTTACACGACCACTAAAGATTTGATTTTGTAACTTGTGGCCCCAAGTTTGATGATATGGTGAAACAGTTTTATCAAAGTAATCTTTATTATAAGTTAAAGAAAATCCTTCATATATGCCTTTGTTTTCACCACCGTTTATTTTCCAACCTTCTAAACCTACTTTTTTCTCTACGTTTTTTACACCTTTTAATATTACATCAGCACTTGGTAAACCTAATTCTTTTAATGTAAATTCATAAAAAGTAAAATCTTCTAATATATGTTTTACATTATCTTTAATAAAGAAATTAATGGCATATAAATTTTCTGATATGTTTTTACTAGATTCTTTATAATCTGATATATAAAAAGTATCTTCAAAGTTATCAGTATTGTATTTTTTATAATGTGTCCATTGGTGTGGTTTTTTAATAGTAAATGGGTCATCATAATAATTTTTAAAACTTACTATTTTTACAGTGTCATCAAATTTTTCATTGTTCTCTTTGCCTGGTAAACATCTATTAGACCATTCATTAGGCACTGTAATTAATTCTAATTTTTCTTTTATATTATCTTCTATAAAATATTGTTCACCATCTTGTATTTCAAAAGTAAATTTGTTTGACTTATATTCGTTTTGAAAATTATCTGTATTTGATATAAATTTATCGTAAATGTATTTACAATCTTTAGGATAGAATTTATAAAAACAATTATCTATATTATATTGTTTATTTTTTTCCCACCATTTAGATGTTGCAACAAATTGGCCTTGTTTTATAGGCGTATCTAAAAGTTGTTTATAGTCATTTAATAATAAAATATCAGGATTAATAACACATATAGGTTCATTTATATTTAAATTCATAAAATATATTTTGTTCCATTGATGTGCGACATTATTGTTAAATGGTTTTCTTATGCAAGAAAAATCATAATCAATAAGTTTTTCTTTTAAATATTCTTCATAAAGTTGACTTAATTTGTTGCCAATACGAATACAAAATATTTTCATTTCAATGTATATTTATGGCATAATAATTATAAATACAAGTGCCAATTAACAAAGGAGAATCAATGGCTAAGAAAAAGTTAAAGACTCCTGAAGATATAATTGAAGCTATAAAAGAAAAACAATCTGAAATTGACGATTTAATTTACGACCTAGAAGATAAGGTTTCTGATATATCCAGCGTTGAAGATGAGGACGAGGATATAGACGAAACGGATGAAGAATAACAATCTATATTTCAGGTGCCGAAGCAATTCGGCACCCATTGAATCAACGGAGATTTAAATGGGAATTTATCCAGCATTAGGTTTATTAATATTCATAATTGGTGGCCTTGCTTATATCTACCTTTCTATTTACTTTAATACAAAAGCTTATACAAAGAAAGTAAAGAAATATAAAAAACTGCAACTTTTAAAACTAAAATTAAAAAAAAGAAAATAAATGTGTCCAATATGTTTTTTTTATGGAATACTTGCACTTGTATCAGCAGGTTTTATTATAATAACTTCTAGTATATATTTTTATATTCTATGTTCTTGTGTAATAGGTTATTGTGTTTATAACATTTATAAAATGAATAAATAGTCATACACAGACAGACAGGTATGACAAAAAAAACATATAAAAGATTTAATATGATTGATACTTTAATTTGTAAACATTGCGAACATTACGACCATAGAGGAACAAAATACTTTGATTTAGAAGATTTGTGTTCACAAGATGAGTGTAACTGCCAAGATTGCAAAACGGAAGATGATTTAATGAGAAAATGTGATGAAAATAGTTTTAACAGGTAGTGAAGGTTTTATAGGTAGTCATCTAAAGAAAAAACTACTCAAAAAAGGCCATCAATTAATTTATTATGATCTTCTTCTTAATAAAAACATCAAAGATTTTACATTAAACGGTGATGAGAATTTTGTAATACATTTGGCAGCAAAGGCCAATGTAAGAGATAGTGTTAAAAATCCTGCACCTTATTTTATTACAAACGTGGACTACAGTAAAAAGATATTTAATCTTTGTAATGAAAAAAACATACCTTGTTTATATGCTTCAAGTTCTAGTGTACATAACTGGACACTATCGCCTTATGGTGAAAGTAAAAAGAAAATGGAAGAGGCCGCACATACTGGCCAAGTTGGTTTAAGATTTTCAACAACTTATGGAGAAAAACCTAGAAAAGGTATGTTATTTGATTACATTGTAAATGGTACAGTAAAATATAAAACAAATCACACAAGAGATTTTATTTACATTAATGATGTAGTGAATGCTATATTGTTATTTGTAAAATTAGGATTGAAAGACAAAAACAAAACTTATGAAGTCAGTTCAGGCCATTTGTATAGTGTAAAAGAAGTAATTGAAAAAGCAGGTTTTAAAGTGCCTTTAAGAAAAGGTGAAGATTGTGAAGCTGAAAGTAATGCCAGCGATAACAGTGAATTAAAAAAACTAGGTTGGAAACCTACAATGACTGTATGGATGTTTTTAAAAAATTTACACCCATAAAACATATAAATAATCACATATGAAAGCAGGTAAAATTTGGGGATCAACAGAATTAATACACGCTAACGGCGTATTAGAATTTCATAGAATAGAATTTAAAGCTGGCGTTCAATGTTCAAAACATAAACACGCATTTAAATGGAACGGATTTTACGTAGAGTCTGGTAAAATGTTAATAAGAGCTTGGCAAAAAGGTAAACAAGAAGGCCTTATTGATAATACAGTTTTAAAAGCAGGTGATTTTACAAGAATAAAACCTGGTATATTTCATCAATTTGAAGGCATAGAAGATGGTGTGGCTTTTGAATTATATTGGGCGGAATTCGACCATAATGATATACAAAGAGAAACACAAGGTCGAATTGTAGATAATAGAGATTAAAAAATTAATATCTAATATCTTCGTAAATGCCTAACCAGTCCGATATGTAATGAAATCCAAATAAAAATCCATAACCAAGCGCTATAATAGCAGCGGCCAGTAATAGGATTTTTAAATCGTCTTTTGAAAACATTTAATTTACTCCTTTTTTTATTATATTTGTATATTATAACAAGTAATTGTGTCAAAAATAAGACAAAATTAAAGAAATATATAAGTAAAATCAATAACTTATACAGTATTTTAAAAATTTTAAGCGTTTTTTCTAAAAAAATACACATTTTTCAATAATTCTAATGATTTTTTATAAATAATTACTAAATTATGGCAAAACGAGTCAGTTTTTCAGGAGTTTCTACATTTTTTAAAAAAAATAAAGTAAAAAGGCCTAACATACACACTAAAAAATTAAATAAACATAAAAAAAAATCTATGAAAAAATTTTATAGAGGCCAAGGAAGATAATGACACACGAATTTATCATATTAAATAATGGTAAATTAGAAAAATATGATGAATTTGAAAAAATACCACAAATTTTTGATAACGTAATTAAATTTTTGCCTCAAATACCTGATGGTCCACATACAGAAGAACAACATATGGAAATAGATAGTTGGAATATAAAATTTAAAGAATTAATGAGTAGGGAAACAAATAAAAGGAAAATAAATGCCAGCAGCAACAAGAATAGGTGATGCTGATGTAAGTCATTGTTCAGGAATGACAAGAGCCGAAGGTTCACCTAATGTATTTGTAAACGGTATAGCTTGGTCTCGTCAAGGTGATGTAAATACCAGTCATTTATTGCCGGCTCCTATATGTCCTTCTCACACTGCACCAATAACAATTGGTTCTACTACTGTTTTTATAAATGGTAAAGGAGCAGGTCGTGTAGGTGATGAAATTTCAGGATGTACTTCAGTTGCACAAGGTTCGCCTAATGTTTTTTGCGGTGGTTAAAAAAACGATATAAATATATAAGATTATGCCAAATTACGATGCCGGTTCTTTAAACAATAGTAAAAGAGCCACAGTTAAATATAAAGATTTAGATTTAGATTTTGGTCGTAATACGGTTACTAATGATGTAAACAAGTTAACAGACGTTGAAGCTGTTAAAAGAAGTGTAAGAAATTTAATTAATACATCACACTTTGAAAGACCTTTTCATCCTGAAATAGGTTCTAATATAAGAGCGATGTTATTCGAGTTAATGACACCATTGACTGCTTTGAATCTACAAAGAAAAGTACACGAAGTGTTACAAAATTTTGAACCAAGAATTAAATTGGTTCAAGTATCAGCAAGACCTGATATTGATAGAAATTCATATGATTTAAGCATTTATTTTTATGTTATTGGTTCAAATGAATTGGTTACTGTACAAACATTTTTAGAAAGACTAAGATAATATGGCAAGTAATAAATTAGAAGTATCAGATTTTGATTTTGATGCAGTCAAAGCCAATTTAAAAACATTTTTACAAAGTCAATCAGAATTTCAAGACTATAATTTTGAGGGTTCTGGTTTTGCCATACTTTTAGATATACTTGCTTACAATACTCACTATCTAGGCTTCAATGCTAATATGTTAGCAAATGAAATGTACCTAGACAGTGCTGATATAAGAAAAAATATTGTGTCAATTGCTAAAATGTTAAATTACACACCATCTTCTGTGAGATCACCAGAGGCCAGTTTGAATATTGAAGTCAATGACGCTACAGGTTCAACTTTAACATTAAATAAAGGCACAGTTTTTACAACAAGTGTAAATGGTATATCATATCAATACGTAACAAATGAAGATTATACAATTACACCAACAAACGGTGTTTTTCTTTTTTCGGATGTAGAAATTTACGAAGGAACTTTAACAACATTTAGGTATACTGTTGATGTAAACGATCCTGACCAAAAATTTATAATTCAAAGTGCAAATGCAGATACAAGAACATTAAAAGTATCTGTACAAACAAGTTCTACGAATACTACAACAAATATTTACTCTTTAGCAGGTGGTTACAACAATGTAACTGATACTTCTAAGGTTTATTTTTTACAAGAGATAGAAGATGGTAAATTTGAAGTTTATTTTGGTGATGGTGTATTAGGTGCAGCTTTACAAGATGGTAATATAGTTATATTAGAATATGTTGTTACAAATAAAGATGAATCAAACGGTGCTTCTACATTTTCTTTAGGCACAACAATAGGTGGTTTTTCTGATGTAACAATTACTACAAATTCTGTATCACAAGGTGGTTCTGCTGCTGAATCAAAAGAGTCAATTCGTTTTAATGCACCATTAAGTTATTCAGCTCAAAATCGTGCGGTTACAACTTCTGATTACGAAACAATTGTAAGATCAATTTATCCAAATGCTGTATCAGTAAGTGCTTGGGGTGGTGAAGATGATGAAACACCAGTGTATGGCACAGTTAAAATTGCAATCAAAGCGGCCAGTGGTTCAACACTTACAAATTCTACAAAACAAAGTATTATTACAGCTTTAAAACCTTATAACGTTGCTTCAGTAAGGCCAGTAATTGTAGATCCTGAAACAACTTCAGTATTAATTACAAGCACAGTAAAATATGACTCAAGATTAACAACTAAATCGGCCGATACTTTAAAATCAAATGTATTAACAACACTTACAAATTATAATACAGATACGTTACAACAATTTGATGGTATTTTTAGATATTCTAAAGTCATAGGTTTAATTGACGATACAGATACAAGTATTGTTTCAAATATAACTACAATTAAAATAAGAAAAACATTTATACCTACTTTAAGTTCTTCAACACGATACGATATTTACTTTAGAAATCCATTATACAATCCAGTATCAGGTTATAATGCAGTTAATGGTGGTATTTTAGAATCAACAGGATTTAAAATCAGTGGTGATACTACAAATATATTTTTCTTAGATGATGATGGTGTTGGTAATGTAAGAAGATATAGATTATTAGGTGGTGTAAGGACTTACGCAAACAATACACAAGGTACAATTAATTATACAACAGGACAAATTACATTAACATCTTTAAATATTACAACTGTTGAAAATATTAGAGGTGCAGTTTCTACTGTAATTGAATTAACAGTTAAACCAAATTCAAATGATATAATTCCAGTAAGAGATCAAATAGTAGAAATTGATGTGGCTAATTCTTCAGTTACAGTTGAACCAGATACTTTTGTAGGAGGTTCAGCAGACGCAGGTATAGGTTATTCAACAGCAACTAGCTATTAATTAATATGGCTACATTTAAAGACAAACTTTCAAGTCTTATAGGTTCACAAGTACCTGATTTTGTACTTGACGACCATCCTAAATTTTTACAATTTTTAAAAACATATTACTCATTTATGGAGGCTGCCGAATTATCGGTAACTTCTGTTCAAACAACAGATGGTATACAATTAGAAACAGAAACAGGCCAAGATAATAAATTAATCTTAGATGGTTCTCGTATCGATTCAGATATTACTCCTTTAGATGAAGGAGATAAAATACTTTTAGAAAGTTCTTCTTTTGGTAAATTTACTAGAGGAGAAATTGTACAAGGCCAGACATCAAAGGCCACTTCAACTGTATTTACAGAAGATTTAGATAACAATAGATTATTCATTGTTGCACAAGACAAGTTTATAATTGGTGAAACTATTTTAGGATTATCTTCTAATGCAAGTGCTATAATTAATAATTATAGACCTAATCCAGTAAATAATATACAAGAGTTATTAAACTTTAGAGATCCTGATAAAGCAATATCAAATTTTTTAACTCAATTTAGAAATGAATTTTTAACTACATTACCTGAAAATTTAAACACCAGTGTTAATAAAAGAAATTTAATTAAAAATATTAAATCGTTATATCAAACTAAAGGTACTAAAGTAGGACACGAAACGTTTTTTAGATTATTATTTAATGAAGTATCTCAAACATTTTATCCACGTGAACAAATATTACGAGTGTCTGATGGTAAATTTACAACAAATAAAGTTTTAAGAACAATTAATCCCACTGGTAATACTTCAGATTTAGTTGGTAGAACAATAACAGGTTCAAATTCAGATGCTACAGCAATAGTTGAAAGTGTAACAATTTTTTTAATAGGTACTTCAAGTGTTTCGGAATTTGTTTTAAATTCAGACAGTATTAATGGAACTTTTAGTGTTGGTGAAGAAATACAAGGTACAGCAAGTGATGAAGATGATAATTTAATCAAAGCAACAATTACAGGTATACCTGCATCAAAAGTAATTACAAATGATGGTTCTTTACATTCTGCTGTTGAAACCGTAACTGTTACTGGCGGCGGTGAAGGAGCAATTATTCAAACTAAAACTATTGGTTCAGGTGGCATTACAGAAATAATTATAGATAATCCTGGTGCTGGTTATTCTATAGGTGATGATTTAGTTTTTACAAATACAGACACAAATGGTGCAGGTGCAGCAGGATTTATTTCAGTTGTTAACGGAGGATTTACACCTGAAGATAGTGCAAGTTCAACTGAAGATCACATATTATTAGAGGGAGCTACAACACAAAACGATACTTATTTTGGAGATAAATTTGTACAAGAATCAGGCACGGACGTTGGTGATATAACAGATATATTTTTATATAATGAAGGTTTAGGTTACACATCATTACCGACTGTTTCAATTACATCAGGTGGTGTCAACGCAATTTTAAAAGCATATGGTGATGAAATAGGTAGAGTATTAGATTTAAATTTGGTTGAATTAGGAATTAATCATCAATTAGCTCCAACACCACCCGTGCTTAATTTTTTCAAAAACTGTATTGTAACAAGTGTAACAGGAACTTTTGTGGAAAACACAAGTGTTTCTATAACAGGAGGCATTACAGCAACTGTTGTAAGTTTTAATTCAGCAAGAGGATTATTAATATTAAAAAATAATTCTGGCGCAATAAATTTAAATAGTGTTGTTACAGGTTCTTCTGGTTCAGCTACAATTAAAAAATTAGATAGTACAACTGCCACATTAACAGTAGGTGCTGTTGCAGATTTAGACGGCCGTTTCATAAATGAAGATGGATTTATTTCTGAAAATACAATGAATATACAAGATAGTTTATATTACCAAGATTTTTCTTATGTTATAAAAGTAGGACGTTCAATATCAGACTGGCGAGATGATTTCAAAAAAACAATGCACACTTCAGGTTTTTATTTTGAAGGACAAGTTGATATTCAAACAAGATTAAATGCTCGTATATCAACACCTGTAAGTGGTGCTGTTTCAGGAGTTTTAGAAGATCCATTCTTATCTATTGTAAATACTTTATTCTCTACAATATTTGGTAGAAGATTAGGAACAATTGACGATGGCACAAGTTTAAGAGCTACGCCTGAAATAGGTGCGGCCGCTGATTTAAATACTTCAACAATTTCTCCTTTTAGTTCATCTACAAGAGATGTAACACTTACAAGAGCTCCTATTAATATTCAATATCTATCACGTGTAAGAGGAACATTTGCTGGCGTTAATATAGCTACAGGCTTTGCATACGCTGGCCCTCGATATGCAACAATTAATAGAGAAGGATTAAGAACATTTAGTAGAACAGTTGATACAAATTATTCACTCGCTGAGTTAGGTGCAAACGTTACTTTTGGTACAAGGTCGTCATTAGATGGTCAAGACAATACACTTTTATTTTGTTCTACTGAATTAGGTAGATTCATCAAAACAAAATTAACAATACCTTGTGAAATTTTTATTATTGCACCTTTTAATCAATTTGATAATACTGTTGTTACATTTGACCAAACAATTGATACAGGTGGTAACCCTATAACTTTTGATGATACAACACCGTAAAATGATTATAAATATAGAGAAAGATTAATCAATGGCCAAACAAATAATTAATATAGGTACAACAGCAAATGACGGAACAGGTACAAACTTACGTTCTGGTGCAACAATTATTAATGATAACTTTTCAGAATTATATACAGCATTAGGTAATGGTACAACTATTACATTAACTGCTACGCCTACTGAATTAAATTTATTATCAGGTGTAACAGCACTCGTTTTATCATCAAACTCAGTTACTCTTTCAAATAAAACAATTAGTGGTTCAAATAATACATTATTAAATATTGGCAATTCTTCTTTAACAAATTCAAGTTTTAGTATAAGAGATGATTCTTCTTCTGCTATTTCTATCGCATTAGGTGGTACTTTAAAAGTTAAAAGTAATGATGGTATTACAACTACAGTAAGTCAAGGTGATACAATTAATATACAATTAGATGGCACAGTTCTTACGGCATCATCTACGAACACATTATCAAATAAAACAATATCTGCTTCAAGTAACACAATATCAGGCCTTACAAATACAAATTTAAGTGGTTCAGCAGGAATTACAAATGCAAATATAGCAAATGCTTTTATACAATTTTCTGATGAATCTTCAACAGTAAATTCAACAGCATTAGGTGGTAAATTAGAATTTTTAGCAGGCGAAGGTATTAACACAGTTGTAGGTGCAAGTTCATTAACTATTTCTGCTGAATTAGCAACTTCATCAAATGCCGGTGTTGCAACATTTAACACGGCCAGTTTTACAGTTACAAGTGGTGATGTTACAATTAAATCAGGTGGTGTTTCAAATGCACAATTAGCAAATTCTTCAATTACTTTAGGTTCAACTTCAACATCAT
>Ga0194133_10002387_pt1 | contig 29213 bp, 21 predicted proteins | sample TA2KigOf40mmetaG_FD_155448 | JGI IMG/M metagenome (GOLD analysis project Ga0194133, IMG submission 155448) | Freshwater microbial communities from Lake Tanganyika, Tanzania - TA2015055 Kigoma Offshore 40m | ecosystem: Environmental > Aquatic > Freshwater > Lake | place: Tanzania: Lake... | reverse complement strand
GACGAACTCAAGCGCCTGATGAAGGAGTTTGAGAAGGAGCTGGCCGTGCTGAAGGGCCGCACCGATGCCATCGAAGCGAAAGTGGGCCAGCTGGAGGCCACCCAGTTCTCCACGACTACCAAGCTCAAAGGTTTAACATCATTCGTCCTAGGCACTAATAACTTCACAGGTACGTATCAGGCTCTCGTCGAGGACAATAATAAAACACTCGGCGCGACTACTTTTAACTACGATCTACGTCTAACCCTCGATACAAGCTTTACCGGGAAGGATCTGCTCCGTACTGTTTTGCGCACAGGCAATTTCTGCGGCTACAATGGCGCCCCGGGTTCTGCTTACTGCAGCGGATTGACATATTTGGAAGCAGCTGGCGGTAGCCAAGTTGCTCAACCTGACGTTCTGGGTGTTTCCCGGATTTTCTACAACTTCCCAGTCGGAAAGGAACTCAGTGTGACGGTCGGTCCCAAGACCCACATGACCGATCCATCAATGCTAGGTATGTGGCCAAGCGCATATCCAGCTGACACGGTCCTAGACTTTTTCACTTACGCAGGTGCCCCTGCGACGTATAATCTGATCGCGGAGGGCGGTGGTGCTGGGGTCGTGTACAGCCCTCTGGGCATTAAAGGCTTGACCTTTAGCCAGAACTACATTTCAAACAACGCTAGAATTGCTAATCCCAATATTGGGGGCATTGGTTCCTTTGGGGCAAAATCTGCTGCCGCTACTCAAATAGCGTACGCGGGGGAAAAAGATCCTCTCTTTAATGGTGGTAGTTATGGCCTCGCTGTTGCGTACACGTACACTCAGAATTTGGATTTGACCATAGCCACACCATTTGCTCTCAGAGCACCGATTGGAGTTGTAAACAACCTCGGATTCAGTGGCTTCTGGAAACCGGCAGTAGTTGGCTATGTTCCCTCAATCAGCTGGGGAATTAGTACAAGCCAACATGGTTATCGTGATGGCGGCAATGTCACCACTAGAAGAGACGTCACTACTAGTTGGTATACTGCCTTCCAGTGGGATGATGCGTTCGTCAAGGGTAATTCCCTCGGAATGGCTGTTGGCCAAGCCCAGTACTGGTCTAAACTCGCTTCAGGTGGTACGCCCGACGACTCTAACTACCTGTGGGAATTCTGGTACAAATACCAGGTGACAGATAATATTTCTGTCATGCCTGCTATTTATTACATCAGTGACTATAACGGCTCAGATGGTAAAACTGGTCCACGCTCCTCCAAGACCAACAGCAATGTGTTTGGTGCTTTAGTTAAAACCACCTTCAAGTTCTGATAGCTGAAAGAGCGATCTGTAAGGTATTTACATACTGATTTCATTTCCTCTCTGCTTTTCACCTTTACTAATATTAGCCCCTGCACCCGCAGGGGTTTTTTGTTGCTACGCTTGCTCATATTTACTAGGGTATCCCCTAATAAGTGTGATCCCTGGCGGCGTAGTAGTGGCTAATTAAGCTACAATTAATATTCTACTGGCGCAGCATTCTTGACGTTCCAAGTGGAGGGTTTGAAGAGGCACCTTGACGGACACCACGTATAAAAAGCCGTTCATAATCTTGTCTAGTCTATTAAAGCTTTAAACGCTTATCCTTGAACCTTTGACGTACATAGCTTGAGGTATGGTCATTCTTATGATCCAGGCGTGCGATCTAGAATTTTACAGCTGTTTACAATCCACCCAATTTTTTCAATATTACTTAGTCTTCAGCAGTAAGTAGATCGACCTGAAGTAACCAATGCCGTTGAAAATAGTTTTCCGGCCTCCCTGAGTCTCGAGGACTAGGATATAATTAGGTTTATAAGATTTTACTCAAGCAGATTCGTATAAATGCCTGAGTGATTTTAAGGACTTGGACTATCAACCTATAATCAACTGAGTATGCTGTCCCATCTAGTTGTTCAGTGATAAGGGTGATTTGTCCTACGAAGTGGACTGCGACCCTTGCACTCAGGTCTTCACGCACTCACACAAAACTATCTCAGTGCACCCCTAACCCAGAAGAGTCGTCTCCGGCTCATGATCCATAGCAATTGGAGCACCACCACACATTATCAAAATGCGCTGATAAATCAGCCTATGTTTCGCCTACCGCTTGCTTGCTCGTTAATGTTCAGGCGATCTATCCTCTTTGGCGGAACGTTAGAGTTTTAAGAGGACCTAGCAGCGGCCGTTCGATCCACAGCAATTCTCGTACGCCGTGGGCCCTCCGCCGTTGGCTCTGAAGTACAGTTTGGCTGCTGCAAGCGCCCTTCGCAACCGTCATCAGCTATTTGTTGATTGTGGCCGGGGATCCTGTAGCCAAGGGCTTCTCAGTGGATGTGGAATCTGGAGCCTAAGATGCCAGAGCAGCGCTTGTAGTGCGAGAGACTAAGCGAACTTGGCCACATCTAGATCACTTCGCCCGTTTCCAGAAAGTGTTACAGCGTCTGCTGTATTTTGGGCTTGCGCTACTTTGGAACCAAGACCTAAACGGTTAGAAGCAAAGTTAAAGCAAATAGATCTATTCAGACTTTTCTCCCAGAACTACGCTTACGCCATTTCCTTCCCAAATTTCTAAGAGCGCAGCCTCTGCCTACCCCGCGACCGCTATCTTTCGAACATCAGCAAATTCCGAAATGATTTACCTCTGATATTGCTCTCATTTCAAGGGCGACTCGCTTAGTTTCTTGGCTGACGGATTTGCAGGTCGTTCATTTGAGCAGGAGCAATAGTATCAATAGTTACCTATTATCTTTTCAAATTGTGTCGTTATCATAATAAACACTTTAATCCTACTTTATCGGTTATTGTAGCAGCGTTATAGCATTGACCTCAATGTCTAGCCGCTTTTCGTTGTCTCGCAGAATCGTTCTTCGCGGGATACTTGCTGCAGGATCCCTCGGACTAGTCAAGGCTGTATCAGGATGTAGTCCTACCAATCTAGCCGGTAACGCTGAGAGAGATCTAGTTGTTGGTTTTATCTATGTAGGGCCGAAAGATGATTACGGATACAATCAAGCACATGCTGTAGGAGCTGCAGCATTGTCCAAAATTGATGGAATTAAGGTGGTTGAAGAAGCTAGCGTGCCAGAAACAACTGCGGTTGTGGAGACTATGCGCAACATGATCGAGCAGGATAAAGCAACTTTGCTGTTCCCGACATCATTTGGCTATTATGATCCTCATATTCTAAAGCTTGCCAAGGAGTATCCTGATGTTCAATTCCTTCATTGCGGTGGTCTCTATCAAAATGGTCATCCCACAAATGTCGGAAGTTATTTTGGCTACATAGATGAAGCACAGTACGTGGCGGGTATAGTCGCAGCTCACGCTAGTAAAACTGGCAAGCTGGGTTTTATCGCTGCTAAGCCAATCCCTCAAGTCCTTCGCAACATTAACAGTTACACCCTAGGCGCTCGCAGCGTTCGGCCAGACGTAACCAACCAGGTTATTTTTACAGGTAACTGGTCAGAGCCTGTCAAAGAAGCCGAAGCTATGAATAGTTTGGCAGACGTAGGAGTTGATGGCGTCACATGCCACGTTGATAGTCCGAAAATTATTATGGAGCTTGCTGAAAAGCGTGGAATTAACTGTAGTGGTTACCACACAGATCAATCAGCTTTAGCTCCTAAAGGTTATCTAACTGGCGCTGAATGGGACTGGAGCTCAGTATATCAAGCGTATGTCAATGATATACAGGCCGGGAAGAGCCTAGCCAACGGCAGTATCCCTCACCTTTATCGCGGTGGTTTAGGGGACAAGTTTGTGAAAATTTCTCCTTTCGGCCCAAATGTCACAGCTGATGCCAAAAAGGATGCAGAAGCTGCGTTACAAAAGCTCTTGACTGGTGAACTAGTGATTTATTCCGGTGAGATGAAGGACAACACGGGTAGGATTGTTATTAAAAAAGGAGCATCTCTAAAGCAACGTGATCTTGCTTTGGAGAAGATGGACTGGCTCGTGGCTGGGGTTAAGGGTAGTACCAAAGTTTGAGGAATCAATTGGATCTGAATCAGGCAGTTGATCGAATTGAGCGATTCTTGCTGCCACTACTATCTATTGGCCTTGCTTTAATACTTTTTGGTCTTTTTTGTGTTTGTCAAGGGCTTAATCCCTTAGATGTTTATGCCTCAATCTACAGGGCTGCATTTGGCCGTTGGTCAAGTTTTCAAAATACTTTGCTACGTGCAGCACCCCTCATGCTTTGTAGCCTCTGCACAATACTTCCAGCACAAACCGGTCTAATCGTTATTGGTAATGAAGGAGCATTAGTTATAGGAGCGTTGAGTGCTACATGCGTCGGTATGTTAGTGTACGGCTTTGCACCTTTTTTTGCGCAATTATTGATGGTTTTCGCTGGTTGTCTGGGTGGTGGTCTTTGGATCGGTCTATTAGGTTTACTGCGAGCCAAGCGTGGAGTCAACGAAACCATCTCCGGTTTACTGCTTAATTATGTAGCTATTGCTTTACTTAATTTTTTTGTTGAAGGCCCAATACGTGATCCAGCCTCTCTAAACAACCCCGCTTCATTCCCTCTAGCCGATAGCCACTTACTAGGTAATCTCCCGGGAATGCGAGTTCATTTTGGTATAATTGTTGGTTTTGTCGCATGTCTTTTAAGCACCTGGCTAATTTATAGAACTCCACTTGGCTTTTCAGCACGAGTAACCGGTGGCAATTACCGCGCAGCCCAAATCGTTGGTTTATCTGTTAATCGTTTGATGATCATTTTCAGCATTTTTGGTGGAGCGGCTGCGGGGCTGGCCGGCATGATTGAAGTAGCTGCCGTTCACGGCCGTGCCAACGATGATTTAGTTGCTGGTTATGGCTATGGGGGAGTGTTGGTCGCTTTTGTAGCTCGCCAAAATCCGTTAGTTGCTATTTTTGTTTCTGTCCTAGTAGGGGGTATTTTGGCTAGTGGTGGAATTTTGCAGCGTGTCCATGATTTGCCCGACTCAACAGTGCTTATCTTTCAGGGCTTAGTCTTCCTGTGTGTTTTATGGAGTGACAGTTTTTACGGCAAACTTAATTCACTTGTACCGCATTTTATTCATGGCAGTTGTCATGAGATTTTTAATTCATCTTGTGCTCCAGAGGATATTAGCCATGGTTGAGTATAATAATGCTAGCACCATCGGGTGGCTTAGTGTACCCATAGCCATACTCGCTGGCGTATTGAGAGGAAGTGTTCCTTTTTTGTTTGTCAGCCTGGGAGAGTGCCTAACTGAAAAATCTGGCAAGATAAACCTTGGGTTAGAAGGAAGCATGTTACTTGGTGCAGTGTCTGCATATGCCATTTCTTTTCACACGGGCTCCGCCTTAGTAGGTGTTCTAGTTGCAATCCTCGTTGGCTTGTTGGCCGGCCTTATTCATGCGGCTCTTGTTTTACAGCCTCGCGTCAATGATGTTGCTGTTGGCATCGCCATGATTATTTTTTCTAGTGGAATGGCTTTCTTCTTTGGCAAGCCTTATATTCAACCAAAGGCAGCACAAATAAGTCCTCTCAATTGTGGAGCTTGGAGTCATAACCCGCAAATAAAATCCGCACTCTCTCTTTCTCCATTGCTTTTTGTGGGAATAGTGCTTGCTATTGCTATGCATTGGTTCTTTAGCTCAACTTCCTGGGGTATGTTGATACGCGCAGTTGGTGAAAATCCTGTAGGGTCTCGTGCTATGGGTATTCCTGTAAATGCTTTCCGCTTTTGGTGTATTCTTTCCGGTAGCGGGCTTGCTGCAATTGGCGGTGCAAACCTTACGCTCTTTTACCCAGGTAGTTGGATTGAGCGTATTTCAAGTGGCCAGGGATTAGTAGCTGTTGCTCTAGTTATTTTTGCAAGATGGCAACCGATTAATTGTTTGTATGCTTCCTTGTTCTTCGGAGGTGCTCAAGCCCTAGGACCAGCTCTTCAAGCCGCAGGTGTATCTTCATATTACTATCTCTTTAATGCTGCACCCTATATCCTTACCTTGCTGATCATGGTTGCCACCTGCTCACGATCAGGCACTCTTGCGTATATGCCTGAGTCTCTAGGCAAAGATGAATAGACCGGTTATGGCATCACCTGATTTTATTCCACTGGCGGTTAATGGCACATTGATGAGAGGATTGGAGTTAAACTCAAATCTTCTTGCCCTCGGAGCTGAGTTTGAGTGTGAGTCTTACACTTCCCCACACTACTTTCTTTGGAGCATTGATGACCGTTATCCTGCCATGCAACGAGCAGTTATAGGAGGGAAGTCTATCGCTATAGAGATTTGGCGTGTGCCATGCGTTAGTTTCTCTCAACTACTACTAGGAGAACCACCAGGCTTAGTAATTGGCCGTATTACCTTGGTAGATGGGAAGAGTGTACTAGGTGTCTTGGGTGAGGCTTACTTTTGTATAGGAAAGCGTGATATCACTGCTTATGGCGGTTGGAGGGCTTATATCCATAGTATCCATACACCTTCTACATACATAAAGTCGTTACAGCCTCTTGACCACAGTAATCCACCCTCGCCTTAATCCATCCCTATGTCAATCTTTGTCAACTCAGAGCCTTATAACTATCCATTTAATGGCGATCTGCGTTGTGAAAATACAGCGCTTATTGTTATTGATATGCAGGTCGACTTCTGCGGGATTGGTGGATATGTTGACCGCATGGGCTACGACATCTCACTTACTCGTGCTCCGATAGAGCCTCTTCAAGAAGTTTTGCAGGTGGTCCGCGCCAAGGGAATCCCTGTTTTACATACCCGCGAGGGGCACCGACCTGATCTCACCGACCTTCCAGCGAATAAACAATGGCGCTCTCGTCAGATTGGTGCTGGCATAGGTGATCTGGGCCCATGTGGTCGCATTTTGGTACGTGGTGAACCAGGTTGGCAAATTATTCCAGAGTTGGCCCCCAAGCAAGCTGAGCCTGTCATCGACAAACCTGGGAAGGGTGCTTTCTATGCCACCGACCTTGATCTACTTCTGCGTCGTATGGGTGTTCAAAATCTCATACTTACTGGCATAACTACTGATGTGTGTGTACATACAACGATGCGAGAAGCAAATGACCGAGGGTATGAATGTTTGATTCTTTCTGACTGTACGGGTGCGACTGATTATGATAACTATCTTGCGGCCTTAAAGATAATCCAGATGCAGGGCGGTGTCTTTGGCGCCGTAGCTGCTTCAAGAGTATTTCTTGAGGCTATAGAGTTACTTCCAGCATATACATCTGTATCAACTAATTAATGACCATTACTTATTCACGGCTTGTTGACAACAATGCTTTTCCATCAAAACCACCCCGTCTTCGTGTCGACAACCTGTGCAAGAAGTTTGGCGCGTTTCACGCTCTCGATGGTGTCAGTTTTGTACTAGAGCCTGGCGTATTTCATGCGCTCTTAGGTGAAAATGGAGCTGGTAAGTCAACATTAGTCAAATGCATAATGGGTTTTTTCCCACCTAGTAGTGGGGTAATATATCTAGATGAACAAGCCCAATCTATTAACAATCCCAGAGATGCACAGCGCCTAGGGTTGGGCATGGTTTATCAGCATTTCACAGCCATTCCGGCTCTTACTGTTGCTGAGAACCTTATTCTTTCCCAGTTTCCACTTCCGCGGCTTATCAATTGGCGGGTTCAGCGTCATCGCTTGGTCGAGTTTCTTGCATCAGCTCCCTTTCAACTTGATTTGGACATGCGTGTCAGTGAGTTGGCAGCAGGTCAAAAGCAGAAGCTTGAGATTTTGCGTCAATTGTACCTAGGTTGCCGAATTTTAATACTTGATGAGCCTACCTCCGTCTTGACCCCATCTGAGGCTGATGATGTTTTAGGCAGATTATCGGACTCGGTTAAGTCGAATCGACTTAGTGTTCTTATGATCACTCATAAATTTCGCGAGGTCAATGCATTTGCTGATCACGTATCTGTTCTGCGACGTGGGAGACTAGTAGGTGATCAACGCGTCGATGGTTTACGTTTTGATGATCTTGCTGAACAGATGCTTGGACATCCTCCTAGGCCTTCGACATGGAATAGGATAAGCCAAGCAAATTCTCAGACTATTCTCGAGATCTCAGACCTCAAGGTTGAACGAGACAGAGGTCTGCCAGCTTTGGACGCAGTCAACCTTTCTGTTCGTCAAGGAGAGATTGTTGGTGTTGCAGGTATTTCAGGTAACGGTCAGCGAGAATTGATGGAAGTGATAGCTGGACAGCGCCAGGCAAGTGGAGGATGTATCTGTATTTCCGGGCAGGCCTATCTGGGAACTCGGGATCAAATGCGTAGGCTCTATATATCAATCTTGCCGGAGGAGCCTATGCACAATGCCGGAGTGAGTACCTTTTCGATTGCTGATAACCTTGCATTGCGCCTTTTTGATCGCTTTCCATTCACCTTAGGACGGTGGTGGCTTCGCCCGTCTGCTTTCCGTTTGCATTCCCGTCGCTTAATTGCTGATTTTAAGATCCGTCCGCCTCTGCCTCAGTTCTCTCTCAAGATGTTGTCTGGCGGCAATGTTCAGCGCGTAGTCCTAGCAAGGGAGCTCTCCCCCTTACGCGTTGATCTTTTAGTTGCTTCTAATCCTTGTTTTGGTCTAGACTTCGACTCTGCCAACTTCATTCATAGTGAATTGATTTCAGCTCGTAATCGAGGAACAGCTGTCTTACTTTTCAGCGAAGATCTTGATGAGTTACTTGCCTTAAGTGATCGTCTGTTGGTCATGAGTAAAGGCCGGATTGTTTATGAGACCACTACTGCAACTGCCGACTATGCATTGATCGGTCGCGCAATGACATCATAGATCAAGCCATGTGTTGACTGCTCATGACTGTAACTTAGTACTAATCAATTTCTTGGCGAGTATTTTATTATGGAAGTTAAAAGTCAATGAAACGTATTCCCGCCCGTCCGTACGACTATACGTTATTTAGTCCGCAGCATACAGCACTTGTAATAATAGATATGCAGCGTGACTTTCTCGAACCTGGTGGATATGGGACATTACTTGGAAATTCCGTCGAGATTCTTCACCCGATCATTCCTGTTATTCAGCGTATTCTACTGTATTGCCGCCAGAATGATTTTAACGTGATTTATACCCAGGAGGGGCATAAGTCTGATCTTTCTGACTGTCCACTTTCAAAGCGTCTTCGCGGTGGGCTCACTCTTGGAATCGGGGACCAAGGACCAATGGGGCGCATTCTTGTTTTAGGGGAAGCTGGTAATGCGATTATTGAACCTCTTAAACCGCTGCCAGGAGAGCTTGTGATTTCTAAGCCTGGCAAGGGCGCTTTTTACCAAACTTTATTGCATGAAATCCTCCAACAGCGAGGAATTACCCATCTTATTTTTACTGGTGTTACTACTGAGGTCTGTGTAGCGAGCACCATGCGTGAGGCCAATGATCGTGGCTATGAATGCCTCTTAATTGAGGATGCAACTGGGAGCTATTTTCCGTCTTTTAAGGACGCAACTGTAGCAATGATAGTCGCTCAGGGTGGTATAGTTGGCTGGGTTACAAGATCAGAGTCCTTTTTTGCTGGGCTTGCTTAGAGTTGAGCTTCGATACTTCACACCTTTGAATAGTATAGCTCCTACTTTAATACGCCGTACTCCAAATATCCTGATAACTTGCTATGCGCTCATAATATTTATGTATTATTTCCTATTCTGGAACGCTCTACTAGCTGTTGTCATTCTATGACGAATCTATATATAGGTCTGCTTTAATTATGTGAGTATGTATTTTATTATTACTTGGGTTCATGCATAAAGCTTACGTGTGCTGCTACGATTCTCCAGCCTTCAGGCATACGTATCCAAGTCTGACTTTGCCGGCCATTGAGCCCCTCACGCTTGAAATCAATGTTAGTGGTTGCTGAATCTGATCCATAAGTTGTTATAATACACTGCTGAATATATTGTTTGATTATCGGCTTACGCAGCTTTTTGCGATAATTTGATATATCTGCATGTCCGTATTGATTTTCGCTAATCCCAAATCGCACCGTCAGTGATTTGTCCCAAAAGAGTTTGTTTAAGACCTCGACATCGTTATCTATAAGGGCTTGCTGGTATAGATGAAACTGCTTGGTAACCTCGGATAATATTTTTGGATTGTTGATTTCCATTTTTTGTTGTTTATTTGTTAGTGCATACATGACCCTATATTCTGTTCTATTCTGTCGTACAGCTAATCTTATTGATACCATTCGTAACTATTTCTTGTTTATTGCAATCCATCTGCTTTTATGTTTTGTGTAATCACTTTTCTATCCAGACTTTCACATGCCTTTGGCACGATATTTTTGCGATCATGCGCAAATCTTTCTTCTTCTGATACCTTTACCTGGATCTCCTGCCGAAGACCTAATGCCTTTTGGGCTTACTGCAAATATTATTGTATTGATTTATGTTCTACTTCTGCTTTAATAGCTTCCACTTATTTATTGGCGATAATCTAACATTCTATGATAATTTGTTAAACCAGTAGATGCACGCTATTTTTATTTCCTCTGTTGTAAGCCACTTTAAGCTGCTGTTTCTAATCTCTACTCATTTATCTTGCTTTTGCCGGCTGGAGGGGAACGGGCTTCTTAGTAAATTCAATTGTCCGTTGTATCCCAGAGCACCTCGGGCTGTAACGCCCATTAATACGACTAGATTCTTGCTATCTAAGATTGTTTAGCCTTCCTTTATGGGGAAGGTACTCAATCGGTGTGAGGACCCAATGAAACTTTTCCAGAAGCTGCTTCTGGCGCCTGCGGCCCTTGGCCTTGTGGCTCCCGTTGCCGCCTCCGCTTCAGAGCTTGTCTCGGCCGGGGGCATGAACAGCTACATCCAGCAGAGTGATCTGCACAACTTCCGCGTCTGGGCTGATCAAAACCAGGTCACCAACGTGCAGCAGTTCAACGATGTGAAGCCCACCGACTGGGCTTACCAGGCGCTGAGCAACCTGATCGAGCGCTACGGCTGTGTTGCCGGCTACCCCAACGGAACTTTCAAGGGCGGCCAGCCGATGACCCGCTTCGAAGCTGCGGCTCTGCTGAATGCTTGTCTCGATCGCGTCACCGAAACCACCGACGAACTCAAGCGCCTGATGAAGGAGTTTGAGAAGGAGCTGGCCGTGCTGAAGGGCCGCACCGATGCCATCGAAGCGAAAGTGGGCCAGCTGGAGGCCACCCAGTTCTCCACGACTACCAAGCTCAAAGGTTTAACATCATTCGTCCTAGGCACTAATAACTTCACAGGTACGTATCAGGCTCTCGTCGAGGACAATAATAAAACACTCGGCGCGACTACTTTTAACTACGATCTACGTCTAACCCTCGATACAAGCTTTACCGGGAAGGATCTGCTCCGTACTGTTTTGCGCACAGGCAATTTCTGCGGCTACAATGGCGCCCCGGGTTCTGCTTACTGCAGCGGATTGACATATTTGGAAGCAGCTGGCGGTAGCCAAGTTGCTCAACCTGACGTTCTGGGTGTTTCCCGGATTTTCTACAACTTCCCAGTCGGAAAGGAACTCAGTGTGACGGTCGGTCCCAAGACCCACATGACCGATCCATCAATGCTAGGTATGTGGCCAAGCGCATATCCAGCTGACACGGTCCTAGACTTTTTCACTTACGCAGGTGCCCCTGCGACGTATAATCTGATCGCGGAGGGCGGTGGTGCTGGGGTCGTGTACAGCCCTCTGGGCATTAAAGGCTTGACCTTTAGCCAGAACTACATTTCAAACAACGCTAGAATTGCTAATCCCAATATTGGGGGCATTGGTTCCTTTGGGGCAAAATCTGCTGCCGCTACTCAAATAGCGTACGCGGGGGAAAAAGATCCTCTCTTTAATGGTGGTAGTTATGGCCTCGCTGTTGCGTACACGTACACTCAGAATTTGGATTTGACCATAGCCACACCATTTGCTCTCAGAGCACCGATTGGAGTTGTAAACAACCTCGGATTCAGTGGCTTCTGGAAACCGGCAGTAGTTGGCTATGTTCCCTCAATCAGCTGGGGAATTAGTACAAGCCAACATGGTTATCGTGATGGCGGCAATGTCACCACTAGAAGAGACGTCACTACTAGTTGGTATACTGCCTTCCAGTGGGATGATGCGTTCGTCAAGGGTAATTCCCTCGGAATGGCTGTTGGCCAAGCCCAGTACTGGTCTAAACTCGCTTCAGGTGGTACGCCCGACGACTCTAACTACCTGTGGGAATTCTGGTACAAATACCAGGTGACAGATAATATTTCTGTCATGCCTGCTATTTATTACATCAGTGACTATAACGGCTCAGATGGTAAAACTGGTCCACGCTCCTCCAAGACCAACAGCAATGTGTTTGGTGCTTTAGTTAAAACCACCTTCAAGTTCTGATAGCTGAAAGAGCGATCTGTAAGGTATTTACATACTGATTTCATTTCCTCTCTGCTTTTCACCTTTACTAATATTAGCCCCTGCACCCGCAGGGGTTTTTTGTTGCTACGCTTGCTCATATTTACTAGGGTATCCCCTAATAAGTGTGATCCCTGGCGGCGTAGTAGTGGCTAATTAAGCTACAATTAATATTCTACTGGCGCAGCATTCTTGACGTTCCAAGTGGAGGGTTTGAAGAGGCACCTTGACGGACACCACGTATAAAAAGCCGTTCATAATCTTGTCTAGTCTATTAAAGCTTTAAACGCTTATCCTTGAACCTTTGACGTACATAGCTTGAGGTATGGTCATTCTTATGATCCAGGCGTGCGATCTAGAATTTTACAGCTGTTTACAATCCACCCAATTTTTTCAATATTACTTAGTCTTCAGCAGTAAGTAGATCGACCTGAAGTAACCAATGCCGTTGAAAATAGTTTTCCGGCCTCCCTGAGTCTCGAGGACTAGGATATAATTAGGTTTATAAGATTTTACTCAAGCAGATTCGTATAAATGCCTGAGTGATTTTAAGGACTTGGACTATCAACCTATAATCAACTGAGTATGCTGTCCCATCTAGTTGTTCAGTGATAAGGGTGATTTGTCCTACGAAGTGGACTGCGACCCTTGCACTCAGGTCTTCACGCACTCACACAAAACTATCTCAGTGCACCCCTAACCCAGAAGAGTCGTCTCCGGCTCATGATCCATAGCAATTGGAGCACCACCACACATTATCAAAATGCGCTGATAAATCAGCCTATGTTTCGCCTACCGCTTGCTTGCTCGTTAATGTTCAGGCGATCTATCCTCTTTGGCGGAACGTTAGAGTTTTAAGAGGACCTAGCAGCGGCCGTTCGATCCACAGCAATTCTCGTACGCCGTGGGCCCTCCGCCGTTGGCTCTGAAGTACAGTTTGGCTGCTGCAAGCGCCCTTCGCAACCGTCATCAGCTATTTGTTGATTGTGGCCGGGGATCCTGTAGCCAAGGGCTTCTCAGTGGATGTGGAATCTGGAGCCTAAGATGCCAGAGCAGCGCTTGTAGTGCGAGAGACTAAGCGAACTTGGCCACATCTAGATCACTTCGCCCGTTTCCAGAAAGTGTTACAGCGTCTGCTGTATTTTGGGCTTGCGCTACTTTGGAACCAAGACCTAAACGGTTAGAAGCAAAGTTAAAGCAAATAGATCTATTCAGACTTTTCTCCCAGAACTACGCTTACGCCATTTCCTTCCCAAATTTCTAAGAGCGCAGCCTCTGCCTACCCCGCGACCGCTATCTTTCGAACATCAGCAAATTCCGAAATGATTTACCTCTGATATTGCTCTCATTTCAAGGGCGACTCGCTTAGTTTCTTGGCTGACGGATTTGCAGGTCGTTCATTTGAGCAGGAGCAATAGTATCAATAGTTACCTATTATCTTTTCAAATTGTGTCGTTATCATAATAAACACTTTAATCCTACTTTATCGGTTATTGTAGCAGCGTTATAGCATTGACCTCAATGTCTAGCCGCTTTTCGTTGTCTCGCAGAATCGTTCTTCGCGGGATACTTGCTGCAGGATCCCTCGGACTAGTCAAGGCTGTATCAGGATGTAGTCCTACCAATCTAGCCGGTAACGCTGAGAGAGATCTAGTTGTTGGTTTTATCTATGTAGGGCCGAAAGATGATTACGGATACAATCAAGCACATGCTGTAGGAGCTGCAGCATTGTCCAAAATTGATGGAATTAAGGTGGTTGAAGAAGCTAGCGTGCCAGAAACAACTGCGGTTGTGGAGACTATGCGCAACATGATCGAGCAGGATAAAGCAACTTTGCTGTTCCCGACATCATTTGGCTATTATGATCCTCATATTCTAAAGCTTGCCAAGGAGTATCCTGATGTTCAATTCCTTCATTGCGGTGGTCTCTATCAAAATGGTCATCCCACAAATGTCGGAAGTTATTTTGGCTACATAGATGAAGCACAGTACGTGGCGGGTATAGTCGCAGCTCACGCTAGTAAAACTGGCAAGCTGGGTTTTATCGCTGCTAAGCCAATCCCTCAAGTCCTTCGCAACATTAACAGTTACACCCTAGGCGCTCGCAGCGTTCGGCCAGACGTAACCAACCAGGTTATTTTTACAGGTAACTGGTCAGAGCCTGTCAAAGAAGCCGAAGCTATGAATAGTTTGGCAGACGTAGGAGTTGATGGCGTCACATGCCACGTTGATAGTCCGAAAATTATTATGGAGCTTGCTGAAAAGCGTGGAATTAACTGTAGTGGTTACCACACAGATCAATCAGCTTTAGCTCCTAAAGGTTATCTAACTGGCGCTGAATGGGACTGGAGCTCAGTATATCAAGCGTATGTCAATGATATACAGGCCGGGAAGAGCCTAGCCAACGGCAGTATCCCTCACCTTTATCGCGGTGGTTTAGGGGACAAGTTTGTGAAAATTTCTCCTTTCGGCCCAAATGTCACAGCTGATGCCAAAAAGGATGCAGAAGCTGCGTTACAAAAGCTCTTGACTGGTGAACTAGTGATTTATTCCGGTGAGATGAAGGACAACACGGGTAGGATTGTTATTAAAAAAGGAGCATCTCTAAAGCAACGTGATCTTGCTTTGGAGAAGATGGACTGGCTCGTGGCTGGGGTTAAGGGTAGTACCAAAGTTTGAGGAATCAATTGGATCTGAATCAGGCAGTTGATCGAATTGAGCGATTCTTGCTGCCACTACTATCTATTGGCCTTGCTTTAATACTTTTTGGTCTTTTTTGTGTTTGTCAAGGGCTTAATCCCTTAGATGTTTATGCCTCAATCTACAGGGCTGCATTTGGCCGTTGGTCAAGTTTTCAAAATACTTTGCTACGTGCAGCACCCCTCATGCTTTGTAGCCTCTGCACAATACTTCCAGCACAAACCGGTCTAATCGTTATTGGTAATGAAGGAGCATTAGTTATAGGAGCGTTGAGTGCTACATGCGTCGGTATGTTAGTGTACGGCTTTGCACCTTTTTTTGCGCAATTATTGATGGTTTTCGCTGGTTGTCTGGGTGGTGGTCTTTGGATCGGTCTATTAGGTTTACTGCGAGCCAAGCGTGGAGTCAACGAAACCATCTCCGGTTTACTGCTTAATTATGTAGCTATTGCTTTACTTAATTTTTTTGTTGAAGGCCCAATACGTGATCCAGCCTCTCTAAACAACCCCGCTTCATTCCCTCTAGCCGATAGCCACTTACTAGGTAATCTCCCGGGAATGCGAGTTCATTTTGGTATAATTGTTGGTTTTGTCGCATGTCTTTTAAGCACCTGGCTAATTTATAGAACTCCACTTGGCTTTTCAGCACGAGTAACCGGTGGCAATTACCGCGCAGCCCAAATCGTTGGTTTATCTGTTAATCGTTTGATGATCATTTTCAGCATTTTTGGTGGAGCGGCTGCGGGGCTGGCCGGCATGATTGAAGTAGCTGCCGTTCACGGCCGTGCCAACGATGATTTAGTTGCTGGTTATGGCTATGGGGGAGTGTTGGTCGCTTTTGTAGCTCGCCAAAATCCGTTAGTTGCTATTTTTGTTTCTGTCCTAGTAGGGGGTATTTTGGCTAGTGGTGGAATTTTGCAGCGTGTCCATGATTTGCCCGACTCAACAGTGCTTATCTTTCAGGGCTTAGTCTTCCTGTGTGTTTTATGGAGTGACAGTTTTTACGGCAAACTTAATTCACTTGTACCGCATTTTATTCATGGCAGTTGTCATGAGATTTTTAATTCATCTTGTGCTCCAGAGGATATTAGCCATGGTTGAGTATAATAATGCTAGCACCATCGGGTGGCTTAGTGTACCCATAGCCATACTCGCTGGCGTATTGAGAGGAAGTGTTCCTTTTTTGTTTGTCAGCCTGGGAGAGTGCCTAACTGAAAAATCTGGCAAGATAAACCTTGGGTTAGAAGGAAGCATGTTACTTGGTGCAGTGTCTGCATATGCCATTTCTTTTCACACGGGCTCCGCCTTAGTAGGTGTTCTAGTTGCAATCCTCGTTGGCTTGTTGGCCGGCCTTATTCATGCGGCTCTTGTTTTACAGCCTCGCGTCAATGATGTTGCTGTTGGCATCGCCATGATTATTTTTTCTAGTGGAATGGCTTTCTTCTTTGGCAAGCCTTATATTCAACCAAAGGCAGCACAAATAAGTCCTCTCAATTGTGGAGCTTGGAGTCATAACCCGCAAATAAAATCCGCACTCTCTCTTTCTCCATTGCTTTTTGTGGGAATAGTGCTTGCTATTGCTATGCATTGGTTCTTTAGCTCAACTTCCTGGGGTATGTTGATACGCGCAGTTGGTGAAAATCCTGTAGGGTCTCGTGCTATGGGTATTCCTGTAAATGCTTTCCGCTTTTGGTGTATTCTTTCCGGTAGCGGGCTTGCTGCAATTGGCGGTGCAAACCTTACGCTCTTTTACCCAGGTAGTTGGATTGAGCGTATTTCAAGTGGCCAGGGATTAGTAGCTGTTGCTCTAGTTATTTTTGCAAGATGGCAACCGATTAATTGTTTGTATGCTTCCTTGTTCTTCGGAGGTGCTCAAGCCCTAGGACCAGCTCTTCAAGCCGCAGGTGTATCTTCATATTACTATCTCTTTAATGCTGCACCCTATATCCTTACCTTGCTGATCATGGTTGCCACCTGCTCACGATCAGGCACTCTTGCGTATATGCCTGAGTCTCTAGGCAAAGATGAATAGACCGGTTATGGCATCACCTGATTTTATTCCACTGGCGGTTAATGGCACATTGATGAGAGGATTGGAGTTAAACTCAAATCTTCTTGCCCTCGGAGCTGAGTTTGAGTGTGAGTCTTACACTTCCCCACACTACTTTCTTTGGAGCATTGATGACCGTTATCCTGCCATGCAACGAGCAGTTATAGGAGGGAAGTCTATCGCTATAGAGATTTGGCGTGTGCCATGCGTTAGTTTCTCTCAACTACTACTAGGAGAACCACCAGGCTTAGTAATTGGCCGTATTACCTTGGTAGATGGGAAGAGTGTACTAGGTGTCTTGGGTGAGGCTTACTTTTGTATAGGAAAGCGTGATATCACTGCTTATGGCGGTTGGAGGGCTTATATCCATAGTATCCATACACCTTCTACATACATAAAGTCGTTACAGCCTCTTGACCACAGTAATCCACCCTCGCCTTAATCCATCCCTATGTCAATCTTTGTCAACTCAGAGCCTTATAACTATCCATTTAATGGCGATCTGCGTTGTGAAAATACAGCGCTTATTGTTATTGATATGCAGGTCGACTTCTGCGGGATTGGTGGATATGTTGACCGCATGGGCTACGACATCTCACTTACTCGTGCTCCGATAGAGCCTCTTCAAGAAGTTTTGCAGGTGGTCCGCGCCAAGGGAATCCCTGTTTTACATACCCGCGAGGGGCACCGACCTGATCTCACCGACCTTCCAGCGAATAAACAATGGCGCTCTCGTCAGATTGGTGCTGGCATAGGTGATCTGGGCCCATGTGGTCGCATTTTGGTACGTGGTGAACCAGGTTGGCAAATTATTCCAGAGTTGGCCCCCAAGCAAGCTGAGCCTGTCATCGACAAACCTGGGAAGGGTGCTTTCTATGCCACCGACCTTGATCTACTTCTGCGTCGTATGGGTGTTCAAAATCTCATACTTACTGGCATAACTACTGATGTGTGTGTACATACAACGATGCGAGAAGCAAATGACCGAGGGTATGAATGTTTGATTCTTTCTGACTGTACGGGTGCGACTGATTATGATAACTATCTTGCGGCCTTAAAGATAATCCAGATGCAGGGCGGTGTCTTTGGCGCCGTAGCTGCTTCAAGAGTATTTCTTGAGGCTATAGAGTTACTTCCAGCATATACATCTGTATCAACTAATTAATGACCATTACTTATTCACGGCTTGTTGACAACAATGCTTTTCCATCAAAACCACCCCGTCTTCGTGTCGACAACCTGTGCAAGAAGTTTGGCGCGTTTCACGCTCTCGATGGTGTCAGTTTTGTACTAGAGCCTGGCGTATTTCATGCGCTCTTAGGTGAAAATGGAGCTGGTAAGTCAACATTAGTCAAATGCATAATGGGTTTTTTCCCACCTAGTAGTGGGGTAATATATCTAGATGAACAAGCCCAATCTATTAACAATCCCAGAGATGCACAGCGCCTAGGGTTGGGCATGGTTTATCAGCATTTCACAGCCATTCCGGCTCTTACTGTTGCTGAGAACCTTATTCTTTCCCAGTTTCCACTTCCGCGGCTTATCAATTGGCGGGTTCAGCGTCATCGCTTGGTCGAGTTTCTTGCATCAGCTCCCTTTCAACTTGATTTGGACATGCGTGTCAGTGAGTTGGCAGCAGGTCAAAAGCAGAAGCTTGAGATTTTGCGTCAATTGTACCTAGGTTGCCGAATTTTAATACTTGATGAGCCTACCTCCGTCTTGACCCCATCTGAGGCTGATGATGTTTTAGGCAGATTATCGGACTCGGTTAAGTCGAATCGACTTAGTGTTCTTATGATCACTCATAAATTTCGCGAGGTCAATGCATTTGCTGATCACGTATCTGTTCTGCGACGTGGGAGACTAGTAGGTGATCAACGCGTCGATGGTTTACGTTTTGATGATCTTGCTGAACAGATGCTTGGACATCCTCCTAGGCCTTCGACATGGAATAGGATAAGCCAAGCAAATTCTCAGACTATTCTCGAGATCTCAGACCTCAAGGTTGAACGAGACAGAGGTCTGCCAGCTTTGGACGCAGTCAACCTTTCTGTTCGTCAAGGAGAGATTGTTGGTGTTGCAGGTATTTCAGGTAACGGTCAGCGAGAATTGATGGAAGTGATAGCTGGACAGCGCCAGGCAAGTGGAGGATGTATCTGTATTTCCGGGCAGGCCTATCTGGGAACTCGGGATCAAATGCGTAGGCTCTATATATCAATCTTGCCGGAGGAGCCTATGCACAATGCCGGAGTGAGTACCTTTTCGATTGCTGATAACCTTGCATTGCGCCTTTTTGATCGCTTTCCATTCACCTTAGGACGGTGGTGGCTTCGCCCGTCTGCTTTCCGTTTGCATTCCCGTCGCTTAATTGCTGATTTTAAGATCCGTCCGCCTCTGCCTCAGTTCTCTCTCAAGATGTTGTCTGGCGGCAATGTTCAGCGCGTAGTCCTAGCAAGGGAGCTCTCCCCCTTACGCGTTGATCTTTTAGTTGCTTCTAATCCTTGTTTTGGTCTAGACTTCGACTCTGCCAACTTCATTCATAGTGAATTGATTTCAGCTCGTAATCGAGGAACAGCTGTCTTACTTTTCAGCGAAGATCTTGATGAGTTACTTGCCTTAAGTGATCGTCTGTTGGTCATGAGTAAAGGCCGGATTGTTTATGAGACCACTACTGCAACTGCCGACTATGCATTGATCGGTCGCGCAATGACATCATAGATCAAGCCATGTGTTGACTGCTCATGACTGTAACTTAGTACTAATCAATTTCTTGGCGAGTATTTTATTATGGAAGTTAAAAGTCAATGAAACGTATTCCCGCCCGTCCGTACGACTATACGTTATTTAGTCCGCAGCATACAGCACTTGTAATAATAGATATGCAGCGTGACTTTCTCGAACCTGGTGGATATGGGACATTACTTGGAAATTCCGTCGAGATTCTTCACCCGATCATTCCTGTTATTCAGCGTATTCTACTGTATTGCCGCCAGAATGATTTTAACGTGATTTATACCCAGGAGGGGCATAAGTCTGATCTTTCTGACTGTCCACTTTCAAAGCGTCTTCGCGGTGGGCTCACTCTTGGAATCGGGGACCAAGGACCAATGGGGCGCATTCTTGTTTTAGGGGAAGCTGGTAATGCGATTATTGAACCTCTTAAACCGCTGCCAGGAGAGCTTGTGATTTCTAAGCCTGGCAAGGGCGCTTTTTACCAAACTTTATTGCATGAAATCCTCCAACAGCGAGGAATTACCCATCTTATTTTTACTGGTGTTACTACTGAGGTCTGTGTAGCGAGCACCATGCGTGAGGCCAATGATCGTGGCTATGAATGCCTCTTAATTGAGGATGCAACTGGGAGCTATTTTCCGTCTTTTAAGGACGCAACTGTAGCAATGATAGTCGCTCAGGGTGGTATAGTTGGCTGGGTTACAAGATCAGAGTCCTTTTTTGCTGGGCTTGCTTAGAGTTGAGCTTCGATACTTCACACCTTTGAATAGTATAGCTCCTACTTTAATACGCCGTACTCCAAATATCCTGATAACTTGCTATGCGCTCATAATATTTATGTATTATTTCCTATTCTGGAACGCTCTACTAGCTGTTGTCATTCTATGACGAATCTATATATAGGTCTGCTTTAATTATGTGAGTATGTATTTTATTATTACTTGGGTTCATGCATAAAGCTTACGTGTGCTGCTACGATTCTCCAGCCTTCAGGCATACGTATCCAAGTCTGACTTTGCCGGCCATTGAGCCCCTCACGCTTGAAATCAATGTTAGTGGTTGCTGAATCTGATCCATAAGTTGTTATAATACACTGCTGAATATATTGTTTGATTATCGGCTTACGCAGCTTTTTGCGATAATTTGATATATCTGCATGTCCGTATTGATTTTCGCTAATCCCAAATCGCACCGTCAGTGATTTGTCCCAAAAGAGTTTGTTTAAGACCTCGACATCGTTATCTATAAGGGCTTGCTGGTATAGATGAAACTGCTTGGTAACCTCGGATAATATTTTTGGATTGTTGATTTCCATTTTTTGTTGTTTATTTGTTAGTGCATACATGACCCTATATTCTGTTCTATTCTGTCGTACAGCTAATCTTATTGATACCATTCGTAACTATTTCTTGTTTATTGCAATCCATCTGCTTTTATGTTTTGTGTAATCACTTTTCTATCCAGACTTTCACATGCCTTTGGCACGATATTTTTGCGATCATGCGCAAATCTTTCTTCTTCTGATACCTTTACCTGGATCTCCTGCCGAAGACCTAATGCCTTTTGGGCTTACTGCAAATATTATTGTATTGATTTATGTTCTACTTCTGCTTTAATAGCTTCCACTTATTTATTGGCGATAATCTAACATTCTATGATAATTTGTTAAACCAGTAGATGCACGCTATTTTTATTTCCTCTGTTGTAAGCCACTTTAAGCTGCTGTTTCTAATCTCTACTCATTTATCTTGCTTTTGCCGGCTGGAGGGGAACGGGCTTCTTAGTAAATTCAATTGTCCGTTGTATCCCAGAGCACCTCGGGCTGTAACGCCCATTAATACGACTAGATTCTTGCTATCTAAGATTGTTTAGCCTTCCTTTATGGGGAAGGTACTCAATCGGTGTGAGGACCCAATGAAACTTTTCCAGAAGCTGCTTCTGGCGCCTGCGGCCCTTGGCCTTGTGGCTCCCGTTGCCGCCTCCGCTTCAGAGCTTGTCTCGGCCGGGGGCATGAACAGCTACATCCAGCAGAGTGATCTGCACAACTTCCGCGTCTGGGCTGATCAAAACCAGGTCACCAACGTGCAGCAGTTCAACGATGTGAAGCCCACCGACTGGGCTTACCAGGCGCTGAGCAACCTGATCGAGCGCTACGGCTGTGTTGCCGGCTACCCCAACGGAACTTTCAAGGGCGGCCAGCCGATGACCCGCTTCGAAGCTGCGGCTCTGCTGAATGCTTGTCTCGATCGCGTCACCGAAACCACCGACGAAATCCAGCGTCTCCAAGCCGATTTTGCCAAAGAGCTGACTGTGCTTAAGGGTCGCGTGGACGGCCTCGAAAAGAAGATTGGCAAGCTTGATGCTAGCCAATTCTCTACAACCACCAAGCTTCAGGGTGATACCTACTGGACAATTGGTGGACTTGGTTTTGGCGGGAATACACCAGCTAGCCAATATAACTCCGGAACCTTTGGTGGTGCGGTTTTCAACTACGATCTCCGTCTCATCTTAAACACTAGCTTCACAGGTAAGGACGTGCTCTTTACAAGGCTGCGGGCCGGCAATTATGCGGGCAGCCCATTCATCGGCGCTCCCTATAATCTACTGAATTTAGACCGAGCATATGGCGGATTTTCAGGCCAAGGATCTACGGCCAACAACAATAGCTTTTTCTTAGACCGTTTGTACTACAGGTTCCCCGTTGGTAAGGAGTTTACTGTTGCTGTAGGCCCAATGGCCCGAAATACTGAATTCCTTGCAATTGCACCGTTTAACTACGGTTTTGATGGACTAGATTTCTTTAAGTTGCACGGTGCACCGGGGGTGTACAACAAAGCGACTGGTGGAACGGTTGGCATGATCTGGAAGCAGCCTGTTAAGAAGGACAAGCCTTTCTTGGCAGCTTCTGCAAGTTATGTGGCACCAAATGCCAACCTAGGTAATACGAACGCTACGACAATTGCAGGTACGGGCGGCGGAGGTATAGGAGGAAATAATTCAGCTGGCTCTTTCCTGGCCCAAGTGGGATATCAGGCAAAGCAGTGGAAGACCACTCTCGGTTGGAATTTCTCACAATGCGGCACTAGAATCCGCTCAGGATCGCAGGCAACTATCGCAACTGTGCCTTGCAACGCTACTACCTCTGGACGCACTTACAACGCAGAGGCGCGCACCCATTCCTTCTCAGCTTCTTTGGCATGGGAGCCCAAGAAGACAGGTACCTTTGTCCCGGGCCTGAACCTGGGTGTTGGCTACACGGCTTTTGTGTATGACAATTTTCCTGTTATTGGGGCTACCTCAACGGGTAACTCAGCTTCAGCCAGTGCTGCGAGTACGGCAGCTGCCAATATGACAATTGGTAATTTAGCTTCAGCAACTTCGTGGACAGTAAGCGCTCAGTGGAAGGATGCCTTCGCGAAAGGCAATTCTGCGGGTATGGCTGTTGGGCAAAGTTTTGTCTCTTCCCTTCGCAATGGGAAGACGCCTTACGATGCCAGTTTCGCCTGGGAATGGTGGTACCAGTTTAAGGTAAGCGACAAAATTACTGTTGCCCCTGCACTGTTTTATCTCAACAACCCAAGCAGTCTTGGAGCTGGTGGTGCTCAGCGCACAGGCCAAGTCAACCCCGATGTCTTAGGTGGTTTGCTGACAACCACCTTTAAATTCTGATTCGCAGGACCTAACCTCCTCGTTTCATTCCGTTACCTCACATTTCCAAAACCCCTCGCCCAGGCGAGGGGTTTTTTGGCTCCTATCGTGGCGGTTCACCATTCGCGAGGATGGACAAATATCTGCTAGTATGTAATTTATTTTGTCTGTTGCACGCAATCCCTATCAAGTGCTAGGGGTGGCCCCTAGCGCTAGTAGCTCGGAGATCAAGGCGGCCTACCGCGCCTTGGTGAAGCAGCACCACCCCGATGCCGGTGGTGATCAACACACCATCCTTGCCCTTAACGCCGCCTGGGAGGTGTTGGGGGATGAGCAGCGCCGCGCCCAGCACGATCGCCAGCACCTCCCTGCAAGTCATGGCCCTTCGGCCAGCAGTATGGCTGCTGCAAGCCGCGCTGCCCGCACGGCTTCAGCTGAAGCGGCCCGCGGGGATGGCGCGCTGCTGGCCTGGCTGCAGCAGGTGTACGCCCCGATTGATCGTCTGCTGGCTCAGGTAATCAATCCTTTCCCAGCTCAGCTCAAAGCCTTATCGGCTGATCCCTATGACGATTCCCTAATGGAGGCCTTCTGCGCCTTTCTCGAGCAGAGCCAAACGCGCTTGGACAAGGTGCAGTGTCTTTATGGTGCCCTAGCCGCGCCCCCCTCAGCCCACGGCTTCAGCCTCAGCCTCTACCACTGCTTCTCGCAAGTGCAGGACGCTGTAGCGGAGCTGGAGCGCTACACCCTGGGCTACGTGGACAGCTACCTGCGCGACGGCCGCGAAATGTTGCGGGAGGCCAAGCGTCGCCGCAGCCTTTTGAAGGAGGAGCGGCGGCGACTGGATCTTTGAGGCGGTTCTCCTGCGCTGGCCTGGCCCGTCAGGCCGGGAAGGCCTCCAGCTGGCTGCTACGCAGCCACACATCGGGCACCGGCCGGCGGAAGCGCACTTGTGCGTAATCGCCCTTGATCAACAGCACTTCTGCGGGGCCCTCAAAAATGTATGCGGGAGGCTCCGAATCGCTGGCCTGGGCTTCGAGGCTGTTGGCGTAAGCCTGGCGGTTCACGCGCACCAAGCTGCCCTTCTTGATCGCCGCAGCAGCAGGGACGCTGGCGGCATAAGTCGAGGGGGCGGTGGCAGGGCTATTGGCCATGGCGCGCAGCGGATCTGGCCAGCAGGTTAAGCCCCGCATGCCGCAGCTTGGTGGGGGCAGCTGCCTAGCGTTACTACCGTGTGATCAGGTGTGCGGCGTGCGGATTCTGCTGGTGGGTTGCAGTGGTTTTGTGGGCCGGGCCCTTGTGCCGCTGCTGTTGCAGCGCGGCCATCAGCTCACCCTGGTGAGCCGTTCTCCCCAGCCGCTGCCAGCCCTGCATCACGAGCAGCTCACCCGCCTGCAGGCCAATCCCGCCGATCCCGCCAGCTGGGGCCAGCCGGCCCTCCAGCAGGCCCTGGCCGCCGCCGAGGCGGTGGTGAATCTGGCGGGGGAACCGATCGCCGAAAAGCGCTGGACACCAGCCCACCTGCAGCTGCTGAAGGACAGCCGCATCCGCACCACCCGCGCCCTAGTGCAGGCCCTGGCTGCCCTCCCCGCCGGCCAGGGGCCCACGGTGCTGCTCAATGGCTCCGCCATCGGCTTCTACGGCACCAGCACCACCGCCAGCTTCACCGAAACCAGTGCCGCCGGCAGCGATGTGCTGGGCCGCCTCTGCCAGGCCTGGGAATCGGAGGCCCTGGCCGCCGCGGCGCGCTGCCGCTTGGTAATCCTGCGCATCGGCATCGTGCTCGGGGGCGGTGGCGGCGCCCTGGGCAAGATGCTGCCGGTGTTCCGCCTCGGCTTCGGTGGCCCCATCGGTGATGGCCAGCAGTGGATGAGCTGGATCTCCCGCCACGACCTCTGCCAGCTGATCGCCGAGGCCCTGGAGGATCCGGCCTACGGCGGCACCTACAACGCCGTGGCGCCCGAGCCCTGCTCGATGGCCACGTTTGCGGCGGCGCTGGGCCGCTGTCTGGGGCGCCCCAGCCTGCTGGCGGTGCCCGGGCCGCTGCTGCAGCTGTTGCTAGGGGATGGTGCCAAGGTGGTGCTGGAGGGCCAGCGGGTGCTGCCGGAGCGCCTGCAGCAGCAGGGCTTTGTCTTCCGCGATGGCCAGCTCAGTGCGGCTATCGCCGCCGCCACCAGTTGAGGGCCCAGCCCAGTACGCCACTGAGGATCGACGCCCCCATCAACAGGCCGATGGCGGGGGTGAACAGGGGCTCCCAGAGCTTTTGAAACAGGTTTAGGGGCACCTCCACGCCGCGGCTGTGGCAGAGCACCGCCATGCCAAACCATAGGGCCCCCGCGATCACCACGAACACATCCACCACCAGCAGGGTGTCGACACAGCCCTTGATCCGTTGGCCCCAGCTGGGCCCAGTGGCGTTGCTGACATCAGCCATGGTTGCCGCCGTTGAGCAGGTTTTGCAGGTCTGCGGCCATCCTGGCGGTGCCGCCGCCACGGCCGATTCGCTCCAGCCCCACCTGTTTCAGCTGCCGTAACCAGGCGGGATCTCGCTGCAGGCGCTCCAGCAGCTGCTCCAACAACAGGGCGGTGCAGTTCAGCTGGGCTTCGCTGCCGGGGGGGGCATCGGGGGAGGCGGCGCACAGCACTCCGGGCCCCAGCAGCCGTCGCTGCGCTTCGGCGAAGCCCGCCGTGAACTGCGGCCCTTCCCCCTCCAGCTGCAGCACCGGTTTGCCCAGCCCCACGCATTGCTCGGCGGCGGTGCCCGTCATCGAGAGCAGCAGGTCACACTGCTGAATCACCGCGGCGAAGCGTCCCCACTCCAGCTGCAGGGTGAGGGGGCCGCGCACCAGGCGGCATTGTCTGGGGTTGTCGAGCTCCAGGCGCCAGCCCAGCCGGCTGGCCAGCGGTGCCACCTCCTGGGGGGTGAGCTTGCCCACCAGGGCCGCATGCAGCCCCAGCCGGGCGGCGGGCCTGAGGCCCTCGGGCAGCCGCTCCAACACTCGCAGCATCAGTTCCAGGTTGAGCAGCGCCTCCGGCAGCCGGCTGCCCGGCAGCAACCCCAGCCGTTGCTGTGGCTCCCCCGCCAGGGGTTCGGAGGCCTTAAGGGCCCCATCGAAAAAGGGGTTGCCCAGAAACCGCACTGGCCGGCCCAGCTGTTGGCTGAGATCGCTGGCGGTGAGCTGATCGCGGCTGTAGATGGCCCGTAGGCGGCGGCTGCGCAGCAGGGCCCCACAGGGCCAGGGCAGCTGCAGCTTGCCTTCGTAGTGGCTGGAGTAGGCCACCAGGTACACCGCACTGGGGCGTCGGCTCAGCCAGGTGGCCAGCACCGGGATCACATCCCCCACAACCACCACCAGCCCGTAGCGTCGCCCGATGCGCAGCAACAGCGCCAGGCGGCTCAGCAGGTAGAGTGCTTGGCCCTGCACCACCTCGGTGATGCGCCCCAGCAGGCTGGTGTAGCCCAGTCCACCGGTACTGTATTCGCGGGTGTGGCCCTGGGTGGGGATGCCCGCCTGCTGATAGGCGCGGCCATGGCCCACCAGGGGCAGGGCCTCCACCTGGAACCCGAGTTGCTGAAGCTGTACCCCAATCAGGCAACCGCTGAGGTCTTCCCCGTGGCCGTTGCTGAGCAGCAGGATGCACCGCTCCAGCGGCATCTGGGGGGTCACGCCCCCAGCCAAGCCTTCACCTTCTGCAGGGCCTGCCAGTCGGGCCGGCGCGCCAGGCCGTCGTCGATGGCACCATCCAGTTCGCTGGCCAGCTCCGGGGCCATCAGCCGCAGCCGTTGCACTAGTTCGATGTGTTCGCGCACGCCCTTGGCGTTGGTTTCCAGCATCGCCAGGCTGAGGTTGATGCGGGCCTGGGGATCCTGGGGGTTGAGCTTCACCGCCAGCTTTGCGGAGCGCAGGGCCACCTGGGGTTGGTTGTCGAGCAGCTGCAGCCAGGCCAGGCAGGTCCACCCCGCCGAGAGGCGCGGCTCCTGTTGGGTGATCTGCTCAAAGCTGGCGATCACCTCCGCCAGCGGAGCACCCTGCTGGTAGCGCTCCAGGGCCCGCTCAAACAGGGAGCTTTCGGCGGTGGTGTCGGTGCTCATGAACGCAGTGGTCGTGCCCTCAGGTTCGCACCCGGGGCGCCAGTTCCTCCGCCAGCTGATCCAGGTCGTGCAGGGCCGAGGCCATGGCGGCATGCACCCGGTTTGGATCGATGGCTTCGTAGTCGTGCACGAGGCGGTTGCGCAGTCCGGCCGCCGGTACGAGCCGCTGGGCCAGCGCCGTTGAAATCAGACCGTGCTGCCCAGCGAAGCGAAAGGTGTCGGCGTAGGTCTGAGGTTTGCCGTTGAAGGCCTGCGCCAGCACATGCTCCAGCAGATCACTGGCGGCTTCCACGCTTAGGTGGAGCAGTCGCTCCACGGGCAGTTGCTGGCGTTTGTCTGCCAGGGAGACTGGAAGCGGTGTTTCGGCTTCCAGGCGCAGTAACGCTAGGAGCTCAGTGAGGTGCTCCAGGTTCCGCTTCAGCACAGCCTGCTCGAGCGGGCTCATGCCAACATCTGCTTCCGTTCGCGCCGCAGCTTCTCCTGGCGGTGTTCCCAGTCAGCCCACTGACGGATCGCTTTCGAGCAGTAGCTAGCAAACAGGTCCGGTTGGCGTTCGAACAGCGGCTGTCCCTGTTCTGCCACCACTCGCTGCAGGAGGTAGGAGGCCTGGTCGAGGTCCACCACGTCCAGGCTGTCGCTGGAGCAGCCCATGGCCTCCGCCAGTTCGGCATCCACGCCGTAAAGCCTCAGGGGGTGCTCAGGTTTGTGATGAAAGCGAATGCCCAGATCCCAATCGCTGTCAGGGTGGTGGCTGCCCTGAGCCCTGGAGCCAAACAGCACCACCAGATCCACATCGGCGGGAACCCTCGATGGCTCCATCACGTCACACCGCAAAGGAGCTGCCGCAGCCACAGGTTTGGCTGGCGTTGGGGTTGGTGAAGTTGAAGCCGCCGCCGATCAGCGCCGAGGAGAAATCCAGCTGCATGCCATAGATATAAAGCAGGCTTTTGGGGTCGCTCACCACGGTGAAGCTGGGGGCGTCTGCCGGTTCGTACAGGTAGCGCTCATCGTCGGGCTGGATCTCAGCGGCGTCGATGAAATCCATCGTGTAGCTCATGCCACTGCAGCCGCCTGAGCGCACCCCCACCCGCAGCACCTTGTCAGCACTCTGGGCAGGTAGCAGCGTGGCCAGCTGCTTCATGGCGCTCTCGGTGATCAGGATGCCTTTGCCATCGCGGCCGGTGTGGGTGGCATGTGGCGCGGTTTCCGGCTGAGCGGTGCTGGTTTCGGTGCGCATCGTGGGCGGTGGACCGGCGTAACCCCATCGTATGGACTCCGCCCATCCCCTGCCATGGCGGCCGTCTCCATAGAGTCGTGCCAATTCAGCAGGGGCAATAGGTGCGCGTCGCCATCGTGGGATCGGGTCTGGCCGCCTTAGCGGCGGCAGTGGATCTGGTGGATGCCGGCCATCAGGTGGATCTCTATGAGGCTCGGCCGTTCATGGGCGGCAAGGTGGGCAGCTGGGTGGATGAGGGCGGCAACCACATCGAGATGGGGTTGCATGTGTTCTTCTTCAACTACGCCAACCTCTTCGCCCTGCTGCGCAAGGTGGGGGCGATCGACAACCTGCTCCCGAAAGACCACACCCATCTGTTCGTGAACAGCGGCGGCGACCTGC
>Ga0194133_10002386_pt1 | contig 29216 bp, 18 predicted proteins | sample TA2KigOf40mmetaG_FD_155448 | JGI IMG/M metagenome (GOLD analysis project Ga0194133, IMG submission 155448) | Freshwater microbial communities from Lake Tanganyika, Tanzania - TA2015055 Kigoma Offshore 40m | ecosystem: Environmental > Aquatic > Freshwater > Lake | place: Tanzania: Lake... | reverse complement strand
AACTCTTCTCCCAACGTTATATTTTTTAAAAAACACTTACTTCCATGCAAACTCTCTCTGTGTCCTTGGTACACAGGGCCCTCAACCTTTCTCTGGCTACTGCCTGATCCTCTTTGGTGGTCTTTTCCCAGCCAACATTGTAGATTCTTTTCACTGCAGGATGAAACATTTTTAACCAAACTTTTGCCACGCGGTTTTCTCTCTTTTTTGTCTCAAACTTCTCAACTCAAGGGGAAAATTCTTTCTTTATAAACAATTTTTTTCTGTATTGAATGCAAAATTCTACTACAATTGTCAAAGAAAAGTTTTCCTGTTTTATGACTACCTTTTTCTCTTTATGGCAGTTTTACCCCCTCTTTTTTCAAACATTAACCTCAACAAAAAATTTCCATTAGTTTTATGGGATATCAACTAGAGAAAAGGTTCAAAAAAGGAACTTTACAAAATGTTATCTGTTGCTTCTATGGTTTATGTTGGAGGTAAAAATTTTCATCATTTCTGTCTTTTAATAATTTTTTTCATTTCAATAAGTTTTACAATTTTCTGTAAATAGTAAAAAAAGTCATTTTTTGCAGATATTTACATGTTTCTATTGTTTTAAAAGGTTTTACTGGTATCATGTTTGTTTGTTGACTCCACCGCAGTAAATTGTCCCAGCTGCAATTCTTACCTTTGTCAAAATTTCCTTGTTTACTAGAGCAAAGAATTTGTTTTGAAAAATACTCATTTTTAGATTCAGATGATTCCGATACAGAAGGAGGTCTGGGAAATATTGAAAGAGTTGTGATGAGGCCACCTGGTCATTCTGGAAAAGCTAAGAGAGGACATTTGTGCTTTGATGCTTGTTTTGAAACAGGTTTAACTTAAGATGATGGGTTTTTTCTCTTCTTTCTTTGCAACTTCCTGGACCTTACACAATTGTTAACCCCTTTCTTGCCTTTTACAGATATGCAGACAATTTAGAAGGTTCTCTAAAGGATTCTCCTTTGCTTATTGGCATACTCACCCAGTTACAGATCTCCCCTACCCCTTGACTTACTTTAAGCGCACAATAAACATAATAATAATTTAAATAATCTCTGGACAACGCTAGCATTTCCGTTCATATATTTTGCGTGTGTCTTGTTAAATAACGTCATGCGAGTTCAACTCTTTAAGAATTATGTGCCATAGCCCCTACTGACCTTTCCTTCAAACTGAGTGAGGGAATATCGTAAGTAAATGCAGAGTATTGAAGAGTCAGTAATGAAATAGAATCATTTCAACAAACACATCTTTGTGGTTCTTGAGATCTACGATATATAGATATCTAGCCTGAATGGCAGGGCTGACCGCTGTCTGTATTTATTGTTTCTCCAATTTTAACCTTTGACTGTCAGATACCCAGATGCTACTTTGGCCTAAATTTTCTTAAAAACCACAATTCTTTTTCAATCACCTTCTTTTCTCCAAAGGCAATTATAACCTACCCAATCTTACCCTTTCTTTACCAACACTGTGTGCTTCCTTCCTTTAAATTGGTGCTTTGGAAATCCAAATTAAGCTTTTGTATAGACAAGCATACAATTAAATGAAATTCTCTTAATCTTTTAACTGGGTCTATTATCTTTCGCCCAATCTAAGTTCGCCCCAAAAAGTAGTAACTTAGATTGGGCAAAAAGTAGTAGGCAAACTTAGATTGGGCGAAACAAAGTAGCAACCTTTTAACTCGCCTATCTTTAATGAGTAAAGAAAATCAATAAATAAGCAATCAGATCATAATTGTATTTAAAGGAAATCTTGGTCGCATTGACTTCATAACTGAGAATGAATATGACTTGTTTGTTCGTCCTGACACTTGCAACCCTAGGGTTAGATTCTGGTTCCACTTCACAGTTGACAATGTTCAGGTAATATCTTTTTCCTTTTCATTTTATACAACCGACTGTACATTACCCTTGTTTATCAAGTCCTCGAGCTTAAAATTGAAAGACAAAACTTCAAGAAATTTAGTAAACGTCCTACCACACGCTTAGATGAGCCCAGTTTTACCTCACCATGCCTCTAGCGGCCTATTTAATCTTAGTCAGCACTGGGGCCAAGTTTGCTTTTCTACATATATGTAGGTGGATTTCACGAGGAATGTGGAATCCTCTCCCTGAGAATCAATCTAACTAAGATAGTCTTAGGTCCCCTCCGAATAGAAGAATAACACAAGAAGTCATGAAAGTACTTTTATAATTATATTTTGTATGTATGTACAAACCAAATGCAACAGAGAATGTTTATAGCCAGGAGGACCACATGGTGGTTCAGAGGTTGATACTCGGTGGTGTTCAAAGAATAACTATTTACCAAAATGGTTAAGATGAGTCTTTTTATACTTTTCAAAGGGATGTTTGGTTGGTTAAGATATTGAGAGGGAGTTTGCTTGTTTATGCAAAAAAAATAGAGGTTTGTATGACCTAAATTCTTAGGAATGTTAGAACGAGTACCCCTGTTGTTGAAGCAAGAAAGGGAAATGTTACGTAACTGTGTTTTTCACCTTGGTTATTTCTTCGGGTGTTCATGTACTGGTTTCTTTTTGCTTATTGTTGTTAAATAAAAAATTGATGCATTAATTGTTTGTCACAACTACAAATGTAGAACAGATTGTGTATACCTTTATACTACTGCCCACCATCATGTAAGAATCACAGAAACAAACTCCCCCCTTACCTTTACTATTTACTCATACAAATTCTTTAACTCACATAACCTCCTTCCCCCAAACATTGACCAATGTTGACCCTCATTGACTCCCATTTACCAACGTTTACCACCATCATCTCTTTTTGACCCCGAATTACCCATATTTTCCCCGCACTACCTCTGTTGACCCCTAATGACCCATGTTGATCCCAAACCACCCCAATTTACCCCTGTGGACCCTGAATAACTTCTGTTGACTCCAAATGACCCATGTTGACCCCGTAAGACATGTTGACCTTCTAACTGCCTAACCTAACATAACCTGACCTAACCAACCCCCCATAACCTCCTATCCCCCAAATTAACCAAAAAGTGTTTCATTGCTAACCAAACCTAACCTGACCTAACCAAGAACTCTATGTAAAAAGGTCGTATTCATTATTACTATACCAAAATGACTTTTGGGCGAAAAGGATTATTTGACAAAAAGTCTTATGACAAATAGGGGTGTATGATGAACCAACTTATGATGAACAGGCTCTTATGGCAAACTGCCGGGTGACGAATAGATCTGTATGACAAAAAGACTCGTATGACAAAACATCTTAGGGCGAAATGACCTATTCCCCAAAATGACTAGTGTCAGATTAGTTTACAGCAATGAAGGTATCATTGAAAATAACAATGTGATAAAAATCTGTTGCAGTATAGACTCATGCGACGAATTGCTCAAGGTAACCTCTTTTTATATGAGAGTCACTGCAGATTACTATTATCTTGACTGAGGGGGCCTTGTTAATTTTTTTGCAATTCGGAGCAAAACATTCTCGGCAAGGCCAGTAATAATTGAACCCAGAATAAGTTTTCAGTCAGGTGCTTTCCTGACCAAAAAAGCTCAAATTTTGCTCTGAAAAGTGCCAAAAAATACACCAGTTTTTGGTGCCTTTTGGCACTTTCCAGGCAAAATTAGAAAAGAAATTTCTCGGTTTTGACCCCTTTTTAAAAATACCAGATTGTATTTGAACACATATATGCATAATTATTAGTTCAAGATCTTGAAAAAAAATATTTTGCTAAATTTTTCAAGTAATTGTTCTTCTGCAGTCATCAAACTTTAAAATATACAAGGTAACATGGGACAGAAAAAATGTTTCGACCTTTGCATGTTCAACTAAACTAAGGTAAAATTGTGAGAAACAAGACATAATAAAATGTAATGAAAGATGACTTGACTTTACAACTAGTTAACAGGAACAACATATGTCATTTTATACTCATAACAAAATTTAGAATTTAAGATTTTTTTAATTGAGTTAAACTTTTAAATTGATCAAAAACAGTACTTTATTTGTTGTTAAACAAAGTACAATTTTTTTGTCAACAGCTTTTTCCAATCTGCTGTTTTTCTACTTTTTATTGCTTTGCAGACCCTGCCGTTTTTACCACTATTAACCAAGATAATTGATTTTTGATTGTAGACAATTAGCTTTTGGCATTACTAATTTTGTTAAGATTTTGTTATATGAATAGGAAAACCAAAGGGTAATTTTCAACGTTGTCAACTTGAGTCGAACACGAAATCTATTTCAACAAGGAATGACGCCAGTTGTGAAATCTACAAGCAGGAAAAAGTGGTAAATATAAGAACAACAAATTTGATATATGACATTTTTGAGTAACAAACAAGTACAATGACTCACTTTATTGATGAAATGGAGACAAGTATGATTTTGAAAATGATGAGCTTCACTGGTCTATTTCATTTTAAAACCCATTAGATAAGATGAACCTAACGGTCATGGCATATCTGATTGGGGATCAGAGGTATGTGGGATTTTTTTGTTACGGGAAAAATGCCATACCCTCTCAAGCAAGGTTTTGTCGCCTGACAGGCTTCTAAATCAAAAAAGAACTTTTCATTTTTTTCATCTTGGGGTTTAGGAAAACTCCAACGCTGGCTTTGTGCTTAATTTTAGAGTAAAGTGTATTAGAAGTAATATTAAAGTATTGGTTCAAGCTGTCTGCATGGAAAATGTCAGCTTTCTAACTTTAATGTTGTGGGAGCTATTAAAAAAGAGGATGAAAGTTGGCTACAAACTAAGGCACTTGTGTCCCTCCGTCCATCTGTCCTTCCCTACTACTGTCTTCTCTGTCTCCTCCTTTAGTTTTAAAGCTCATATTTGACATATGAGGGAGCAAGCAGGGCCTGCCCGCCCAGCGGATGGACAGATGCCTACAAGCTTTGATAGGCCTAACCTAGATAAAAGCCAATATTCAGCCCCCAGTCAAAATTTCAAAAATCCCCCCAGGTAAATTTTGTGGTATCAATATGAGAAGTCTATATGTACAAAATTTCAGCTCTCTAGCTTAAAAACTGAGGAAGGAGTTTGAGATGACAGACAGATGGACAATTGGATGATATTCTTTCTCTGCTGCTCCCCTTTACTGTTCCCTTTTAGGTGCACAAGCGCACATTTGCCATAAATCTATCATTGTAAATTTCCAAACTTCTCTTTTTGATATAATTCTATGCAATTTAGACCCAGCAGGTGTTAATCGAGTGCACGAACACATTTATAGGGGTCCTGCCATATACATCTAACGATATGCAAAATTTATAGTTGTATAAAACAACAGCTCCAGTTAAAAATCACTGGCATTTACAATTGAAGATATAAGGATGCCCCTATAGATTCTTTTGCAATCCTTGGTTGAATCCACAACCTTAGATCTTAGATCTCGGCCAGATGCCCATGACCTCTCAGCCTCTACGATCACTGGACAGTTCTGCAGCCCTGCAAGCATTTAGCTTAAGGTGATAATACAAAATGATAACCAAATAAATCAGTTAACATGATTTCAGGAAACGTTTGCCTTCAAAGTATGTATTTTACTACTGCAGTCCGGATCATTCGAATAATATTGTCCTCAGCTTTGCATTTGCGTTTGACAAGGTGGAGGATGAACAATATGATTTTGCCCTCACCTATCCCTATTCTTACACAAGGAAAGATTATTTTTGAATAAAAAACTACGAAGTAATGTGTAAATATTATTTTACTCATTTCAGATGTCGCCAAGTTGAAGAGCGCATTGCCAAAAGAACAAAATGTGTCAAATGTGAGCCCTTTGCAAAAAGTATTGTAAGTATATATAAATATATATAAGTATATATAATATAGGTTACAAACTTCCAAGCTTAATTCCTTGAAACAAATATGGTTATGTTGGTCTATAACTGTTTCAATTGCAATGCGAGGTCAGCCTTCACTCGATTAATTAGGCCAAGTGAGAACAAGGGAAGGGCCTTTAAAAACTTAGGTAGGAACACAGACACATGAGGCCAGACTATTTAACCATGCTAAAATGTCTTCTGTTTAAGGAGTTAGTTATAGTTGACCAAAAAAGGATTAAAATTTATAACTAAGCTTATGAGAAGAAACTTCACTTAATACAAACAGTTGTGGGGGAGAAGACAATTTGTCCGGAGGTGCAGTTGAAAACGGTGCAGAGGATCTTATTTTCAAAAACACTCTAAAAAGCACACCATACAAAATATTAGTTAACAATTCATACCATCTACTGAAAAGCTGTATCCCATAAGGCATATTTTTAAACCTTTTACCAAATAAACAAATTACTGGTAGATTTTAGTTTCATAACATTGGGCATCATTTACTGTTAGATTTTTAAACCTTTTACCAAGTGCCATGACCATTATTCCGTTGTTGTCTAAATGTTAAAACTGCTAACTATTTCACATATTACTATTTTGCTTACCACTACCTGACGAAATCGCCTACCTGATGAATTTCCTTACCAAGTACACAGTATTATCATTTTGTATTTCCAGTAAATAAAATTGTCTTTTTTCCTACCCAGCATGTAAGATAACTAGTTCGCTTATCATAAATGCCTGGATTAGGTCCTTGCCTTTATTTACCTTACCTGCAGCCCTATTTTGTTGCTAAACTAACCTAACCAAATTTAACCCCCAAACCTAACCCTGCAGAAATGTTTTATTGATAACCTAAACCAACCCTGCAGGGCTATTGACTCGCCTAACCTAACCCTGCAGGGCTATCAAACTACCTTAATCTAACACTGCGGATCCAATTCTCACCTGAGCCTAACCTGGGCGAAATGGTAATCTTATGTTCTGTGTATAGGCGAATATGTCAGGTTGGCAAAATCGTAAATTGGCAAATTAGGGGTAAGCTATTTATTGTAGGCAAATTAGAGGAAGGCGGCACCTTGTATTTGTTAAAACAACAATTAATTTTAGCAAAACCGTGAAGTCTCCATTTTAACAATCACTAATGATGTTGATGCTGACGTGACTCCTGAAAAGAGGCTGGTGGTTGTCATGGCAAGATCACATCCGGGAGAGCCCCTTTCATCCTTTGTGATACAAGGTTTGGCAAGTACTTTAATAAACGATGTACTGTAAAATATTCAATAATCCATGAAATATATTATCAGGAATGATGGAGTTTTTGTCTAGTGATCATTCCATAGCTGCAGATCTACGAAACAAAGTTGTATTCAAGTTCTTCCCCATGTTGAATCCGGACGGTGTCTACCTTGGAAACTCAAGGTTGTCTCAACACCATAGGCATTATATACATAGCCTGCGCCTCCCTGAACACACTGCAAGAAAGCTTTGCACCATAGTGATTTTGGGTTTACCAACAGCTAAATCCATACGGCTCAGGTGGGGTCAGCTGTTGGTAAACCTATACATAAACCCAAAATTGATTTTTATGACCCTTTCTCATTCTATTTATCCGATCTCTATGCTCAACACACTAATCCAACTGCATCATATAATTAATCCTTTAAAACTTTGTTTCCAACTCTTTAAGATGTAACCTTCTTGGGTCTGACCTCAACAGATGTTGGAATTCAACATCACCATTTCACCATCCCATTCTTCATGAAGTTAAAAATTACATTCTTGACCAGAATAAGAAACATCCTATAGACTTTGTGATTGATCTTCATTCAAGTGCCAGTCTCTTGGGTATTTTCATTCAGGGTAATTCATATGATTCGGTCTATCGCCATGAACGACACAGTGTTTTTCCAAAAATGATGGCTCAAAATTGTCCGGATTTTGTTCTACCTCACACAATATACAATGCAGATGAAGAAAAAGAAGGAACAGCTAGAAGGTAAACACTAAATAAATAATTGACAAATAGCTTTATGGCTAAAAGTTTTTTTTATGTTCAATAAAGATATCTTGGTCAAGTTTTGGCTGAAACTACAAATGTTTATTCATTGGAAGTTTCAATGTGTGGCCAATATAATCCAGATAGAAAATGTATTCTTCCTTACACAGAAGAAGATTGTGAGTTCTAAATATATTTCTTTCACTAAAATTGCTCTTAGCCCTATGGCCTTATAGTTGCAAAGCAACTTATTGAGAACTGAGATTTATGGTCATGGTTTCAATCTGTAGCCAACCCTACTATTTTCACCTAATGTAAATCTCTTGAGAGTACTGTTAGGCTTCGTGTCTTCTTTGAGGACTTTACATTTATGTGTCTGTTCTGTTATTCCTTTTCCATGCTGAGAATGAATGCCTATACACCTTCCATTCTTGCGGGCTTTTATCTCAGAGAAAAACTGCATTATAAATTATGAATAGAGACGACGGAGAAACTATGTGTGTTTTATTTTGGAGAGATATTCATGACATACCCAAGATTGGAAAAATAACTAGATGTTGTAAAAGAAATCTGTGACAGACAGCGCTCCTTTCATAATAAAAGACTCAGATAGACTGAGCTGTTTATTGATAACAACCAATCTTTTTTATGTTTTATCAAAATCCAATTAGCAGCTGATATCATATATAAACACATGTGATTACATCATGAAAGGAACTTGTGCGATCATGATTCTGACAAAGATGGCTGACACAAGCTACATATTGTTTAACAAATGAGCTGCTACCACAAAATAGTTGAGTTCCCTTTAAAGTATCCACAAACCCTGTATTGTAGTCATCTTCTTTATAATATAAGATTCTAACACAAATTCTGTCTTCCAGGGAGGGTGTGTGTGCGTGTGCAAAAATGAAATGAAAAACAAACAGCCTGTCATTGTGGGTGGGGAAAGCTTTTCCCGGGTAGCGCACAGCTCAGCTGGGTTGTAGTAAAATAATAATCTTGTGGAGCATAGACTCAGGTGCTGTTGGTGCGCAAACAACACCTTTGTAAAAAAGTCAGCCCAAAGACAGAATTATGACAATGGTCATTGCAGATTACTATTACCTTGACCGAGATGTCTTGTTGATTTTGTTGCTAACTGGGAGCAAAAAATTGTTGGTATAGCCAGGGATTAAACTGACAACCATAGATCTTGGATCTCAATCAGCTGGCTAAGAGCTCTCAGCTATGGAGAGCCCTTTTACTCTCCACATCTGTGTAATTTGCTTCACTATAACCTCCTTCCAACAACAAATTCTGCACCCCATACCAATCTCTTTTGATCAGAGAGAGTTTTCTTATCTTAAATTTCAGACTCATTACATGGACGACGGATTTGCAGAGCTTTCTGGGACTTCTTCAAAGTCATGAATGTGATAGATGATTCAGAATACAAACCAGTGACTCTTGACTCAAATGAGAGTGCAGGTAGATCCTGCTTATTCATGCCAGTCTATTCAAAAGTTTTAGGACTTTTAGCTTCATCCTTAACTTTTATATCAGGCCTTATTCTCCCACATTAATCTAGACTATCCCAAAGAATATACGATAGAGGCTAATTCTTTCTTAAAAGTCTAAAACATATTTCTTTAGGTTTAGGCGAGGCTGGATTTTCTATGGTTCGCCTGAAAGAAATAGCCAAGCAAAGAGAAATATTTTCTTCCATTGAAGCCCTGTCGCAAGAAAGTTCAGACTCAGAGGTAAGTTTGAAAATTTTTGCTTTTCTTTGATATTGATTCCCTTGGGCATCCATTCATAAACTTTTAAATGATCAATCTTCAAATATGTGTAAGGACAAAAAGGAGTCATGGAGGGATAAAAATAGGGTTATATTGACCCCTTCTTTTCAAAAATATATAAAAATATTATCTTTTATATCCCTCTCGTAGCTTTTTCCCTATGAAAATATATGTCCACAAGTGAGCAAACGGAGCAAGTGGGTTCAAAAAATCAATACACTTTGAATTTTTTAGCATGTTGTCCACGTGTATGCGGGGGGAGGGTCAGGGTGTCTGTCACCTCAAACTCCTCCTTCAGTTTTAAAGCTAGGGAGCTGAAATTTTGGATATATACTCTTCATGTTAATGCCAAAAAAGTTACAAATCGACTGCTTGTTTGCTGATTTGCTTATCCTCCAAACATGCTAAATGTCTCTCTGAAACAATTTTTTTTGTTCCTAGTATTTGCAATTCCAACTCAAATTCCCCTTAAAAATTACTAAACCTCAGCATTTTTTGGCAAAAGCAGTTTTCCCAGAGTCCGGCATCATATCTTTTTTCATATGGGTAACTTAATCAAACTGTTTCCAGAATGATTGCCTTAAGTCTAGCAGTTTGTTGAGTCTCAAATCAGGACCAAATTGTATGTCAAATATTAGATCAAAATTGGAATCAGAGGGTCAAACAACCACAAGAACATTTTCAGCAAGATCAAGTTTGAAAAGTATTGAAATCGATGCCAGTTTGAAAGTATATTTTAAAAATATCGTTTGCAGGTGACAGCATATCAATATCGTCTTCACTCAGAGAATTTATCCATGAGGATCCTGACAATGGATTTAAAAGGTTGGACTTTCTTGAATATCGAAAATCAGTTCGACAAAGACAAATGCTGAAAGCTTTACAAGAAGAAGCGGGATCATTTAAAGTTATTGGTAAAAAAATTGATTGCCCAGGTAGGATTTTGAAAACTCTGTAATTTGATAATGGTTATATGTAAAATAATCCTTTTTTGCTTACTTGAAGATAAATTGAGTAGAAAAACTCACTCATCTGATCATATGGATTCAGAAACGTTAACTGAATGCATCCAGACTCCACCAAGATATCTTTTGCCCCATAACTTAGATCTGACACAGCCAAGACACATTCTTACAATTTCAAGGCAAGATCCAATTCCTAACTTTTATGTATCTTCTTCTTCTCTCTGTTTAGAAGAATCTTCATGTGTGTTTGTTTATTAGGGTGTTTACATGTTCAAAAAGGGGGGACAGATAGGGTGATCTATTGCTGAATGGTTTATATCAATATGTGCAACTAATGTATGGGTTCTATTCCAGCTGACCTAAGATTAAAAAAAAAACTTTGGAAAGGTGAGAGTGAAAAAAGGCACCAGAAAATGGCTCTACACATTTGTGCCAGATCCAAAAATTTGACAACCCTTGATCACAAATTTTTTTTGAAACAAACTTTTATTGAAGGTACATCCAAAACACAACTTCTCACAAAATTTAAAGTCTCTGTCTGTAAAAATGGGATTGTGATTTGTGAGGGCTTCAGCCAAAATGTACTGTAGTGGACCATGGATGTTAAGGTTTTTAAAGTTGGCATGAGAGTAGGGACTAGGGATGCAGTAATCCCATGTGAAAAAGGATATGGATTTAATACAAAGCCCATTTCAGAGGCTGTGAATATTGCAGTTGCACAAGCTTACAAAAAGATAAGGAAGGATATGGTTGTGGCTTGAAGCACGTGAAAGGTTAAGGAAGGAAGGTTTCAGCAAGCGCAACGCTGTGGTCTGAAGAGAGTATAAGAGCAAAAGGAGATAATGTGTTTATAAACCCACTAATCTTACCTTCCCCAATCAAGAAAGCAATAAATACTGAACGGCTTATTAATAGCAAATACCAGCCTTTTATATAAGAGGGACAAATATTAGAGTTGTGATTAGCGAGTTGGCACCAGCTGATCGGAGGAACAAGCATACTTTCTGCAGAAATGCTGTCTTGGTCTTAAATGTGTGGGAATGAAACATAAGGTGTTGACCTTTCTTGAAATGAGTTTAATAGGAATGTGATAAAAATAGTACCTGTTGTCAAAGTAAACTTAAAATGCAGAGTTAAACTTCGGCATGCAGCAAATGATGAAGCCTTGCAGGATATTGAAGATGAAGAAAGCACCATTTGGAAGACAAGAGATTCAAACTCTTTGGCTTTGGAAAATAATAAGAAAAAGGTAAAAATGTGAGATGAAGTTCAGATTAGTAAATTGAAGTGAGATGCCCCTTTTAGGTTGTGGGTGGAGGAGGCATTGTTCTTCAAGTTGGCAATGGAAAAGGTTACAGAGAAAAGCATAAGCTAGCCACTTCAAGTCTTGGCGTTGATGGTAGTCTTCATTTAGATTTAAGACTAGATCAAATGTCTCCCTTTAAAACTGGAAGTATCGAGTGAGAAAATAAATAATTTCATTTGACTTTAAAATTTTGCAACTTTCTGATTTTGCAGGAAAACCACACAAAAGGTTAGCAAAGGAAGTCCCAAATCTTCAAAGCCTAAAAGGAGTCGAGAACTGAAATCCAAGAAGAACCTATATGACCAAATCAATATTGAAATAAATACAAATAGAAATTAGAATTCAGTCAAAATCATTCTTAAGATTTAGAAACATTAAAAATAAGATTCAACTATGTAAACTTATTTGATCTGTAAAGCTTTCATTTTCACTTTTATGTTCAAAACAAAAGACTTTTTGAGTTCAAACTCATCCAGATTGAAGATATGCCGATTCAAACTTTTAATAGTTATTGACGTTCTTTTTGGAAACACAAAAAGGATCTTAATTGTAGAGATAGGCCGTGACTAGACCCAATCCGAGAAAACATCTGACCCAGGTATATTTTGACCCAACCTGAAGATATTTTTTTAACTCAATTGGATAAACATTTAAATAATTAGCTTTTTTGCTGAAAACTTTTCTGACCTGACTGGCCCAATCCGACCAGCCAAAATATTACCCAGCCTGCAGGTCAAAACTTTTGGCCCAAACCCATCTCTAGTCTTGATACTTTTAATTTATAAATATATTCAGCCTCTTTCAAATACTTTGCTTTTGTAAAGCACCCTTAACTATAACAGTCTGGCAGTGATTGCCATATCAAGACAGGAAACAAAAGGGAACCATTTCATCTCAACCACCTGTTCCACGAGACACTGTTTACAACTAGTAAAAATTAATTGGTAATTTATACAATAATTCCAGAGGGAAGATTCAACGGTAAACTGAAATGTATGGTGATTGACTCTTCCATCACAAGATATATAACAAAATTTACTTGGTTAGCAGTTTAAGCGGGCCTAAGAAAGTCAAGTTACTAGATAAAATTAAAAAAATTCCAAAACCAAATTAAGTCTAAAAACCCAAGGCAATCATATTTAAACCAATAAAAATCTTAGTTCAGAAGAGACTTTTATTTGAAATGCACAGTTTTTAAAGTGCCAGGTAGTTTTCATAGAATACAAAATCAGAAGCATCGACTCAAGTCGACTTTTTTACCATGTTCTCTTGATGGAGGTCAAGTTACCTGAACTCATTGACCCTATGTCCATTTCATTCTTTCTTTGATTGGTAAGTGGGTGCGACGTTAAGTTTCACATCCCACCCTTACCCCAAACAGGGCCGTGACAAATTGTCGAAAAAAGTACCTGACTGGATCCAAAATTACTGAACTTAGGCCAAAAATAACCAACTTATAATAAGCTTCTGTGACAGCTGTTTAATTGAATCACTGAAAAGATAAAGTATTGATCAATTAGAACTTAGAAGATGGAGAATTGCAATTCACAATTTTCCCAAAAAAACCATCCACCAAAATTGTGACAAGTCGTTACGCAAAATCAGACTCAGATGACTTAGAAGAGATTTTATCTGATTATATTGAACAAAAACAAAGTTTAATTGTTGGTAAGAATCTTTTATTCAAGTGAAAAAAAACAAATATTAGAAGAGGATGAAGAAGAAAGCTTGTGTTAATGGACTGATTTTTCTAGCACCAAATCAAATGAATGAGAATGGAGTTGACTTTATACAGCAGTTCGTTTGACTGAAAGTTATGCCTTAAATAGTCATTTGATTTTCAATTGATAAATGAGTAAAAGAGATAATTCGAATCAAGTATCTGCACAACAATCAATCCTGACTGAGAAAATCATCTCATAGAAATGATTAGTTAAGGCAAATCTAGCGGGGTCAAAGATTTAGCTGTATTTTTGGCTAAGTTCGACATTCCGTATTTGTGGCTTTGTTCGGCATTTTTGGCTTAAGTTCGGCAGTTGTTTTGGCCAAATCGTCACGACGCCATCAAACACCATTCAATGTACTAATTTAAAAACATTTTTTCAAGTTACAAAAAAGCTGCAATATCTCCATTTTTTATTCCTTTTAGTGCGAGCTGTTTAAAGAATCTGGAAGATCTGTACAAATATGTTTTGAAAAATCTTTGGCTGATTTCTGTAATTCCTTAGACCCTTCAGTCTTCTTGTTTCTCTGCTTCTTTTTCTTTTTGACACTCTTTAACTGTCTATCATCACACAGCACCAAAACGAATTCTGTGAAAAATTCTTCGAAAAGATTCTTTTCTTAAGGTACTTAAAGCTTACTTCATTCACCTTCGTAGTTAATGAGTCCGTCTTTGTCTGAATCAGCCTCGGCAATCATTTCCTCCACTCACTGTCTCTCATTTTTTCACCGAGGTTTTTCATGATATGTCTGAGTTCTTCAACTGACAATAGACCGTCATCATCTTTGTCGAAAATTCTAGACAAAAATCAGGATTTATAAACTCAAGAAGATTTCTTGCTTATAGTAGTAGTACGGTTAGAATCAAATATAATTTTTATTATCATTGCCCAAAAATTATTGATTCAAAAAAATCTGTACATCAATCTCAATATTGAAACAAGCTTAATTATTCCTGATGCCTAAAGAACTATGAGTTGTTCTGGCAGGGAAAAATGTTGAAGAGTTAAAAAAAGGAAACAGATTAAGCGGTGCACGTAGAGTTTGCTTTTCTTCTACTTCGCCATCCTACTAGTTTGCCTTCCACAACATAAAATTACTAGTTCGCCTGCTGCTAAATAAAGCCCTGAACACAGGCCTAAGTTAATTCTGGGCCTTTGTCAATGCTTGACTTTAACTATTTTGTATAAATAAACTGACCCTGACCCTATTCGGGTCTGGATTTAAGCCCCATAGGGTTAGGCCTGATTGTAAGCCTTGCAGGGTAAGCCCTTGATTGTAAGCCTCAGAGGGGGTTGGTTATAGGTTTGAGGTTTTAAGAGCTGTAAGGCCCTTGGAATGAATTCTGATTGATATAATCACAAATTTTGCAGTTGTACAGTTATCAAAAAATAAATTAAGTACACAGGTATTTTTGCTACAAAAAATACCAGCCCCCACGAGCAATTTCGTGCACCTTAAAGATTCCCTCAGTTTTGAAGTAAGAGGGTTGAAATTATGTAATTTGAGAAGCGCTTGCAGCACCTGCACGCATTCTTTTGGCTGTCCAACTATTGATGTACGCAGACGCACATTAGTCTGGATGATAAGTTTGGGCCCTTTCCGTAATTTCAGAGTTATGGTATTAAGTTTAGGATTTGAGTAACCCATTAATTGCCCTCCCTAAATCCTTCAAACCCATCAATCAATCCAAACCTTAATAAACCTATTCATACCTAAAAGCATCCTTGAGTGATTGTTCACTAAACTTAAGCTTCTGCTGTTTTGACATCATTTGTAAGAACTCATTGAATTCTATTGTATCATAAACATGATCCTCTGAGACTTCTCTTACTAACGTGAGCAATTCACTTTCTGCAAGAGAAACAATTATTTCGTTGAAAACTTTTCATTACATTTTTATTTGGTTCCAAGTCTTAGATCAATTTTTCACTGTGAGACCTAAAAGCACTTGATAGACAGTATTGGATCTCTTTTGTTAAGAAAAGAACAAAGCTCATTTGAAGTTGAAATATCAGCCAAGTGGAAAATTCAATAAAATTGAATTAAGAGATTTTTATCTGCTGCCCCCTCAATCAGTAAGGGACATGATCTCCGACTTAGAGGAGAAACCTTTGAACAAATTGCTTTAACAAACCAAGAAATCAAATTAAATTTGATTGAGGCAAAGCTCATTGAAATGATTTTGTAATTATCTAGATAGAACTAGAAACCTTTTCTTGATAAGCTGTCTGTTCGTGTTTTAAGTTTTTTGAGTTTCATTCCAGCCTATTTGTGAACTAGGATTGCAAGGTTATTCAATAATAGGTCTTTCAATCACTAATAGTAATAATTAAGTAGACGGGTATTTTTTGCGAAAGAAAAAAAATTTAACCGCCAGCTCGCAAGCTAATAGCTAATTCAAATTAAAAGCTAGAGAAAAGTTTATTAAACAACATTTCTTTTTATCTTATTCAGTAAACTTTTCTCTAGCTTTAAAACTGTAGGAGCTATTCAAGACAAAGTTGAAGGCCATTTTTCACCGTTTTAGCCATTTTCGAGGTTTTTTGTTGTTTTAAAATGCTGCCTCCGGCTCATTCAGAGGCCAGAGCAGCCTTTTAATTACCTCAATTTCTAGAAATAGTATCAACAAACTTATAAAACATAAAATATTCACAATGAAATTCTCTTTCCAAAAATTTTAAAATATGCTCAATAGCAGTAATGATTAAAGAGTTCTTAACAGCCCATCCCCTGGACAAAATTTTGAAAAAAAGTGAAGTTGTAGAGAAAAAATTCCTCTTTCCAAAACCTAAAAATATTCCGTCTGGCACAAAAACTCAGGGAGGAGTAGTATATTTCAAAGTTAACACCTTTGACCCCCATAGAGAAAAACGTCAACAAAAGACAATAAAAAAAAGTCAATAAAAAATGTTAAAAATTGTCACATCTGCTAAAAACTGCCTAATGAAAATTCTAAACTAGACGCTCGCTTCGCTCGCTGGCAGTGATAATAATAATAATCTTGTGCAGTATAGACTGTTAATTGGAAATAAATACCTGCCGTAAAGGTCTATTGTCACTGCAGATTACTTTCACCCTGACTGAGGGTGCTTTATTGATTTTTTAAATCTGCGGTTGAAAAATTGCTGGCATGGTCTTGGGATTGGGCCCACAAACTTAGGTCTTTGTTGTCAGTCAGGTGCTTATGACATTAGTAATGACGACCCCTTTAGTTTTAGAGATTCAGTGAAGCAGGCACTATATGAGTTTTTTCCAAATGTAGTTTTCCAGAGAAAATTTTTCCAAACGTATTTTTCCCAAAAAGAATCAGGTGCTCCTTAAAATTTAAGAAAAACTTCCTTAAAATTATTGACCAACATAACCTAACCTATAACTACCCTTTTTTAGGAAAAAATGTGTTCGGGATATTGCTGTTGGGAAAAACTCGTTTTACCAATTTCGGGAAAACTTTAAGCGCCAGTGTATCATCTAGTTTTAAACCAAGATTTCACATGATCATGCAAAATTAGGGTCATTTTTTCCCTCTAATCTACCCATCTTCTCAAATCTCACCACTTGGCCTTTGTCCTAGACTTTTCATGACAACACCAAGTTCAGGAAAGGATAAAACCCCATCTTCATCCTAAAACAACAGATAAAAGTAAGATTTTCTAATTGATTCAACCAGACCAAGAGCAGCAATTTACCTTATCAAAGAGCATAAACACTTCTTTAAATTCAGCAACCTGTTCATCAGTAAGTTGATATTCAGTCTTAAAAGTTATATGTTTATAAAGCCTCTATTTTTTAAAGATAAGGGAAAAAATATCATCACTTTACCAGGTCAATGTTAACAATTAAATCATAAGTTTCTTTGGTCCCTTTCTTTCCATTTTTTCCTTTCACCTTGGACCGTTTTACACATCCTCTTGAGGTTGGTGGCTTGAGACCTGGTCGACTTGACCTTGGAACAAAAGGATGACCCTGAGGTCCTTGCTTGTTCTGAAAGTAAAATATTCCTTTAGTAGAAACTTAATACCTATGTAGATAGACAATAAGGATCTTGGTATTTTTAATACTTTATAACACAACCTATCTATCCACATATGATTCCCAAAGCAAAGAATTTAGCTATCCTCCTTGAGTAAAGCAATTAGAGAGTTTAGATCTGTTAACCTGACTGAGGGTACACTTTTTTGCTAGGATATATGCAAAACCCTGGGAGATATTTGAGTTGAAAGATGGAAGAGCTAAAAGCTTAGAGTCAGATCCAGCTTGCTCATGGAGGGTTCTGCATTTTTCAATGTACAAAAAATCCATGTCTGCTTAATTTTAATTTTTCAATTAAATGGGGTGATTTGTGTAGCAGTTTTATCAAAAAAGGGGCTTTAGTCATGTTTTAATTTTAAGCAACATTTTTGCATAAAGAACTTAATCAAAAGAATTGCTTTTGCCCTTTGACTATTTCTATTGCAAAAGGTTATCAATACTTTGGGCAGTGTACCTTGTCAATTTATTGTAATCTAGGGTTGAAAAACTGCAGGGATTGAACCTAAAACTCTAGATCTTTATTTACATTCAGGTCCATGTATTTATATTTTTTTATACGTAGTTAGGATATGAATGATAAAAGTAGAACATAAACCGGAAGTTGGAATTCTTACAAATGAATGGGTTACCTAGCACTAGGAAGATAATTTAAGATTTGGTAAAGTGGAACAAATTAAAATGATTTTGGAGCATTACAATCAAAAAGGACAAAAGCAGATTGTCTTTTGAGATCCATGTTACAGAAAATACCTTTCAGCTCTGCAAATCAAATTAATTATTTCTGAGAAAGTTTTTTGAAAGTTTGGCAATTTCATTACTGGTAATCCATAGAGACTACAAAAAGTTAAAATCACTCAAGAATGAGATGTGAGAATATGAACATGATTTCTTGATGTCAAAGCTACACTTGTAGTAGATCATTTTATATTTGAACAAGCTCAAGATAACCCCATGCTCCTCCCACCTCTTAATTTTTTTATTCCTCTCATAAAGGGAACAGGATGGTGAATCAAGTTGCGCATTGGATTTCCATCCCAGCTGCCCTGGTTCCACTCCTGCCCGGGGTAAACTAACTTAAGAAAGAAAATAAACAAATGACCTAGTGTGCCTTATGTGATTTCGAATTGCAGGACCCACTATAAAGAAAAGTTGATATAACAAAGCTCAACAAACATCTTATGGACAAACTTCGAGTTTAATTAGATCAATTGAGTGGCAAAATTATAAGTGCAATCTAATTGTGTTGTTGACTTTGTCATTTGAGTAATATCCATAATCAATCAATTTCTGCCACAGTCAACATTAGAGGGGAAAAGTATCAAGTAGGATTTTTCAAATAAGTTTTCTACTATCTCTCTTTAAAAATTTGTACAATACTTATAAATGTTGAAGTAAAGTAGTCAAAATATCATAGACATAATAAATATCTAACCAAGAATCCCATTCTTCTTCATTTGAACGGCGCTGTGAGTTTTTCCCGAAATTGGAAAAACGAGGTTGTCCCAAAAACATTTTCTCAAACGCATTTTCCTCAAAAAATCAGGGGAGGGGGGATAAGTTAGGTTAGGTTAGGTAGGATTTGGTTTGGTTTGATTAGGTTAGGTTAGGCAATAACCTTTTTTGGGAAAATGCGTACCGGAAAAACTCGTAGCGCCAATTGAACATACAAACAAGCCTAGTTTTTTAAGAGCTACCTTGAAATGGATACAAAAAAGTCTTCATTGAATTTAGTTGATTGTTTCAGTCAAATAAGCAAACCTGGATTTTTTTTCAATAGTTTATTTGAACTTTGTTTGTTCTTCATGTTAAAGATATTTACCAGTGAAAAAGCCCTTTCGCGTTGAATATTTCTTGAAATCACTCCAGCGTGCATTTTACAATTTTTTTTCTTCCAACAAAAACTCGAAACTTTAGCTACCACAAAATCAAAAATTTTATATCTTCCTTTGCATAATCACTCATTTTTCAAAGTGGCCTGTTGATATGACAAACTGATCCACTGAATGGCGCATGAATTGATCATGTCAAAATGCTTTCTTGTCTCTATAACCTTCAGGGGGAAAAGTTGGATTATGATGAGTGAGGGATGGTTTAATATATGAGATTATTTTTACACTATTGAAGAAACTGATATGCAGCACGTGTGATAACAGATAATACAACCCTGATGTTTACAAAAACAGCACCAAAAATGAATACAATCGACTTTGAGAAAAACAGCTATTTTTGCAATATTTATGAAGCCATTATATATATAAAAAGGGAAAAATTTTAATTTGACAAATGAATAACTATTTAAATATACTTTTATAAGAGTTTAATTGAAGACATAACGAAGCTTTTTTCAATTGAATGGCAACAGTTTTATTATTTTCAGTTTGATCCAGAAAGTAAATTAAAAAATTGTCCAAAACTGTTTTACTCTTCAGGCTTCAACATAAAATAGATTAGCAATAAGTTTTGAAACCATGGGTTTTGCCAAATTCTCTAGAATTTCAGAGAATGCAATAAAACATTATAAATTGTATATTTGGACTCATTCAGAAAATGAGCATGGGGATAGACAATGTTCCCACGAGAGTAGCAGAATACTTGGCGAGGCTTTTAATAGACTCCTATCATAAAATCTTAAATGAAATCTTAGAGAATGGAATGCCTCCACAATGGAAAGTAGCTAGGGTGATTGCCATACAAAAGAAAAAGAACAATAACAGAATTGAGAACCATCGATTAATCTCAAATTTGTGTGGCCTTGAAAAACTCTTTTAAAAATGCATCCTGAAAAGGTCAGAACAACTCAACATGAACTATCTGGTGGGAAAACATCAGCATGCATACTGACAAAATAACTCAACACAAACCTGTCTGTAAGACCTACTTAATTTAATATCCGACAAGCTTAACCAAAAGAAAAAGTTGCACTTTACACAATAGACCTCTCAGCGGCATTTGACATGCTGAGAGTTGACACCTTTCTTGAACACCACCTCTGTTGAATACCAGACTATCTACTATGGACATGCTGTGACTTTCTAAGTGAAAGGAATTTCTATGTGGAAAAAGGAACCCAAAAATCAGCATCGAAAAAGTTGCAACTAGGGTGTGTTCAAGGGTCTGCGTTAGTGCCTATAATTTTTAAAATGTATATGAAGGATCTTCCAGAACATGTTAATGCAGACCTATCAATCACGAATGCTGACGACTCATACATCGTAGTGGCGGCTGACACTTGGAAAGAATGCAATGAAAAGGCTCAAAGATGTTTTGAAAATTACCAATCATTTTTAAAATCAATGGGTATGGTGTGCAACAAAGAAAAAACTGAGATCATAACATTCCAGGAAAATCCTGATTTTCAGATAATGACCAGTGATAAAGTAATAAAACCAGTAGAATGCATTAAGGCAATTGGAGTCATCCTAGATAAAAACCTCAGTTGGAATCAACACATCGAATGTGTAAATCAGAGAATTACTAGGGTTATGAATGGACTGAGAACTATCAGAAGAAATTTCAACTTCAATCAGATGAAAACCTTAATAACATCACAAGTATTTAGGGTTCTCTACTACGGATCAGTTGTCTAGCTTAATCCATCACTCAGTGCGACAAACACCAAGACGCTCGACAGAATTCATTATGCAGCATGCAGGTTGATGATAGGAGATTGGAAAATAGACTCTCGAGGCTAACAGTAAATAATAAATCAGGAAGAATGACCCCCCAACGATGGATGCTCTACTCGGCAGGCAACTTCATAATCAAATGTGAGAGCGATCTAGACAGCCAACACAAATTTGGGATTGAATTGAAAGCCACATGTACTTTAATAGAAGATGATACAGCAACCCAAAAATGGTGGGTATGTCCTGAGGAAAAATTGGAACTGGACTAACCTGGCTCTTGACAAAATCAATTTTGATTGGTATGGAAAGAACATTACAGATTATTGATTATTGAGATGACAACATAAAAACAAACCTCAAGAAAATTTGCTTGTGTTTCGCCTTACTACCGATTGTGATACTGCTTCTGTGATCTATTTTTGCAAAAACTTTTATTGACATATTATAATTGACAATGTATCATTATTTTAGGAATAAGGGAGTGTTACGCTCTTACAAAGCTTACAAATAAAATCTTCTTTTATTTTGTAATGTGACTGTGCTAATAAAACTGATGAACTATTGAACTTCTGGTTTATTAAGGCAATCGATTCATTCACGTTCAATCATAGTTTTTTAACTTTTACTTCTGTGTCATCATTGCAGCTTTACAATCCTGTATGAATGACTTAAACAAGTTTATGAAACAATATATACTTTTACATTGATTCTTAAAAGTTAAACTGGATATGTGATGCAATCAGAAAACTTCTGTTTTTGACTTAGCAATCAATTCATTCACATTCAATGATAGTTTTTCAACTTTTGCTCCTGGGCCATATGACTGCAACTTTACAAGCTAGTAAACAGATATCCCTGTATAAATGATCAAAACAAGTTTATGAAACAAAATATACCTTTTCCATCATTGAGCACCAATGATTTGGAGAAAAATTAGATATAAGAATATAGTTTGTCATGTTGAAAACATTTTGTTATCATTGAACTATTAAAATTGGGAAAAACTCATTTGGAAAAAACTGGGAGTACCATAAAAAACCAATTTTTGATTTGATGAAATGGGATCAGTGTTAAAAATTAGACAACCATGGATGTTCTAAACTGTCTATGCCTCAAACTTATAATTTTTTGCTATATTAAATTTTAAAGAAAATTTAGAAATGCTATTAAATGCATTCTCATCTCTTCAAGAAATTAAATCTTATTTTGAAAAATAGATAAGTAATGTGTACTGATAATTTGTCTTCATTATTTTTGGAAACCTTGTTAAATCTTAAAGGGCAAATTCAATCGAAAATTGTGCTTTTCTGTCATTTTTCCAAATCAAATTGGTTTTTTTAAGTTTTTCCTTTCACACAATCTTTCAAATTTTTAAAGCATTTTCTTACCCAGATCTAGCAATGAATTTAAATTGAGTTTTATCGAATGAATAAAAGATTATATGATGAGTCTGCAACTATTTTGCTGGAAACCTTCTCCTAAAATGAAAAAAGTCCGAACAAAAGATTCTGATTGAAAAAAGTGAAAGAAATTTTTTTCCCCAATAGAAGTAAAGATTTTGAAATTACTATCTGATAAAATCCTTATTTTGCATATCAATTTTTTGCAGAATTAAAGATATTGCGATTTTTTCACAAATTCTATTTTCCCACCAACATTTTCCTGAAAAAAAGTGTTGGCTAACCTACCAAACTTAACCTAACCTAACCCTACCAAACCTTAACTTAAACCCCCAATTTCTCAGGGAAAAATGCATTTGGGAAAATGTTTTTGGGACAACTTTGCTTTTCAAATTTCGGGAAAAACTCGTAGCGCCAGAAAAAAACTGTTTTAACTATACTTTTATGGAGTATCAACATCTGCTCTATTGTCAGAAAGTTAATTTTGTTTGATGAAAAATTGGAAGCAACTTTTGAGAAATAAAAAAAGTTTATAATATATGTACATAAAAGTCTAAGGTAATCTTGGTTGGAAAAACTTTTGCAATACACTTTTTTCCGGACAACTATAAAACAAATCATGTGATGATAGACAAACTTCTGATTTATAAAAAGTCTCGTCTGCTCTAGAATTTTGTCTCTATATATTTTAAATTAATTGGGTAATCACTGAGAAAATATCGATCATTAGAGTTCTTTGATTTTTATATTATCATGCCCAACATGGTAAATCGAGGTGAGGAGATTTGACCATCAAGAAATAAGACAAATGAGAAATACTAACTGTTTATTTGTAAAAATTAAGCACAGGTCAATGATTTTGGTGGTCCGGAAGTTCTGGCAGTCAGAATTGGCAGTCAAGTTTGTATCAATATTTACATTTGGATTATTTTGTGACCCTTCACCTGGGAATCCTAAAGATGTTTGATTTAAGGGTTAGCACTAATTGATCTTGCAATCAGATTAATAATCTTTAACTATATATTTTTAAATTAAAGTTACATTTTTCTCTCAAAATATTTTTATGGTCAACTCGATGACTTTCTTAATGATATTTTATCCCGACACTTTTCATTGATCGTCAACTTTTATTTGGTGTTATTCTTTAATAGTACTTTTCTTCTCCACTGTTTCTTCATAAGAATAGGTGGGAGCGTCCGATCGTTTCTTTGGGTTTTTGTTTCAAGAAAAAGTGTTAACTTACTACACATTCTTTCCAACCTACCGTGAAATAATGATTCAAAGCTTGACGGCCTAAACTTTCGGACAGCCAAAATCATTGATCCATGTTTAATTGATATAAACATGCCCCTTCCTCAAATCTACAGTTTGTATCTCATTGGTCGTAGGTTTTTCTTGACGTTCAAACCTCGTTACCTCAATTTACCATAAATGATTATAAGTAATAAAGAAAATGCAATTTTAAAAGTACCTCTCTGGTCTGGAATTACTTACCATTTGATATTTTTTGCTAAAGTTGCATGACCAAAGACAAAAAAACCTTAACTTTATGAGATTGAGATTTGTCATCACCAGCCAACAAGATGCTAATGAACTGACTCAATTGATGAACAAATTGCCTTCCATCACATTTTTTTACCAAACAAGGTCTATTCCATTGCCAGAAAAGACCCTCTCAAATGAATCCATTCCAAATCACTAGGAATATGAAAAAATTGATCAAAATAAGGTGAAGCAAATAAAATGGTTAAGAATTTAACATTTTCTTAAAATGTAAAACCTCATGGCTACTAGAAGTAATTATTTTCTTTTTTGCAGTTTTTGGAATGTGTTGTCAAAAAGACCAAAAAGTCTTGATGCCAAAATCAGAGATCAAAAGTGTTTTTGTGTTAAGAACAAAAACTATTGACTAGTTATTGGTCACTTTGCAGGATGTAAAGGTGCTGATTGAGCCTGTGATTTAATGTAGATACTAAAATTTAAATCACTAAGAATCACTAAGACTCTTGTAAAGTTTTACACGTGAATCATTCTATCATGTTATAAAATGTATGAGTTGTAAATAAATACAAATACAAATTTATTTAGGTTCTTGGCCTGAGAAGATTTTTTTCACTGTAGAAGGAAACAGTATATGATGACCATTCACCGTTGGCGTCGGATTACAAAGTTACAAAGGGTGTCCATTGTTGATAGATAGATAGCTTTTATTAAGAACTCATTATGCAATTATTAAAAATCAAAAACTAATTTATATGTAAATTAGTTTTTGATTTCCATGTAATGTGCATGAGCCTAAATTGAATAAATAAATAAATAAATTTACATGTAAGTAATTAATACCTTTGCAAAAGTTCTTGAGATACGATTTGAATAGTCTTGGACAGCAATTCTCATGGCTTTGTAATAGACAGATTCAAGTGGAGACCAATTTTTTGACTTGCATCGAATCAAATGGGCATAGATAGGTTGCGTGATAAAATAATATAAGTACCAAGATCCCTTCGGGCTTTCTCCATTTACTATGGACTAAACTTTGTCATTTGATGAATTTCCAATTTTAGTCATTAAAACATTCATTACCTTAGCTACTTTTTTCCAATTAGAGCTCTATGCAATAGATGAAAATAGCAACAAATCAAAATAAATAACTTTTCAGTCAAGATTGTTTGTTTAATGATAATCTGTACATCAAATCATTCATTTGTTTTTCAAAAATACAGTTTTCCCACCAATATCTCCACAAATTTCAAAAATCTTATGAGTGCCAATTTTACCCAAAAGTGAAGTAAGAGTCAGGTTCAACCCTGAAGGGTTAGGTTTAAGGATAACTTAGCCAATACTGTCATTTTTCTATTTGTCATGAAATAAAGCAGTTGGTTGGTTCGAACAGGCTTTTAAGATAAAATATTTGTGGCCTAAAAACCGGTAGGTCGAATAACAATCAAGTTAAAATAACCATCTTAATCGATAAAAATTTATAAAACAAGAATCCATTTCAGCCTCTTCCTAATGAATTTTTACACAAGTGACTTTTCAATACTTTTGTCAATAATTAATTTTATTTGTCATGAAAACATCGATTGCTTACTGATATTTGATTTTCTGGATCACTATTTAATGTTGACGTGAAGTCTTCAGGTACAACTAGTGGTAAATGAGAGTAAAACAGAGGCAGTTGTCTTCACCAAAAAAGACTATATCAAAACAGAAATTGACACCTCAGGGCTGAAGGTTACCACAAAGGAAGTCATGAAAGTACTCGGGGTTAAATTGAACTGCAACCTTAGTTGAGGCCCTCATATAAAAAATACACTACAGAAATGCAAAAACGGACTTGTAATCCTCAAGAAAATACGTAATAGATTTACGAAGAAGCAGTTTGCACAGTATTACAGTCATCTATACTATTGCGTACCAGTCTTGTGCAGTGACACAACACCTTATCCTCTGAAAAAACTCATTAACACGGCCCACTACAGACCCCCTAGAATATCACTCAAGGATTACAGATATAGATTATCAAGACCTCAACGTCGCCTTCTGAGTGGGTAAAATATTCTCTGGCATCGATGGCCATCAAAACTATGAACAACAAAGAACCCCATTGACTCTACTCCATTCTACAAGAGACGTTTTACACTACCAGAAGGAGACCTCGTAATGGTAACTTTTATGATAACTCCAATTGCAAAATTGGCCAACAAAAACTTAATTGCAAATTAAAATGCATGGTCAAATGATTTAAAAATTCAGTGACATAATATTATTATGATAGTTCTTTGTTCATTTTAGCAGGGTATCTGAAGAAGAGCTAAACAAACATTTTCTTCAATAAAATAGACAAGCATGTAGAGTAGACACTCTTTTCTCTCTTAACTAAAGTTAACTTGAGATCACTGGAACTGCTCCAATTCTAATAGTCACCACTCTCCCTTTGCAAGAGATGAAAGGGTCTCTTTGGATCCTTAAGCCTATCATTTGATATGAAACAAGTCATTCACAAATTATACTTTTTATTGTGGGACAAAAATATAAAGACTTTTAAAGCAAAGTTTTCTCCTCTTCTGGGGCATCTAATGAATCAGTTTATATAGGAAAGGAATTTCGTTGTCGGTCCTTCAACCAGTGCTAATAGTTGATGCTCCTCGAAAACGTCTGCTTGGAGGATGTTTGAACCTCCTTCATATGTAGTAAGCCTACTCATTGGTTGTCTTCGGAGACATGGAGCTCCATGATTGGCTCATCGATGACCTCTTTCTATGATTTGTTGAAAATGACGCCAGTTAACGACACCTCATGGGGATCATCTCTGATTGGTTCGTTCAAGGTTATCCATCGCTATGCATTGATTGGTTGGACAGAACCCTGACCTCAATTCATCTGATTGGTTGAGAATTGCACAAGGGAGCTGGCATCTGTCTGCTTCTTTGTGTGCACCCTCCAGAATCCTTTGCCACAGGATTTCTTATCTCTTTCTTCTATTTTCCAGGATGACGCTTTCATGTAGACTTGTTTGTGAGATCCATCCTTCATGCTTGCTTTCTGGGTCGGTCGTCACTTCGCTCTTTCACGTTGTTTTCCTCTTCATGTTCCGAAGTACTAAATGCTTCTTCATTCAGAGATTTTGTGAGCATGTGTACAATTTTCCGTTAAAAATATTGACTACAAGCTCACACCATCTCTACCATCAAATTTTGATAAAACAAAATAATTTCAAAACTTGAGATCTTTAAAGACTAGTTTAATAATTTTTTTTCAAGAAAAAGTAAAGATTATTTTTCATGCTCCCTACTTTGCTATGACAAATTGCTTTTATTGATTATGTCTCGAAATAGTTTTGGTTTACATAAACAATGGTTGCACTCCAGTGACCTTTGCTTTTCATATTGTTTTGACAATCATTTTACCCTTTAATCTTGTGTAAACTTTAATTCCAATTGTCAGACCTTGAAATGTCAAAAAAGTCAGCTTTCTAAAATAGGTATTATGTATTCAGTTTTTGTAATAATTAAGCAAAATTGTTCAATCAGACAATGAGCAAAAATAAATTTCTGCATTGTAAAGATACGTTGCAAAGCTTTAAAGTCATCAAAACAAACTACTTGATTCTTGATTGAAATAATTTCACCTTTTTTTCATGTTTGTATGCAGGAGTTTGCAACCATTGACCTCAGATCGCCAGCAAGATGCTGAGACCATCATTTTTGTGGCAACCTTGGGTTTAAGGTTGCCGGAGGTACTGGGCTTGAGACATACAGCCCTCGGATCTCCAGCCAGTTGCTGAGACCACTTGGTCTGGGCAACCTATAGAGATGAGTTCATACCAAAAATTATTGACCATGGTCGGGTTGGGTAATATTTTGGCTGCTTGGGTCAGGGTCAGGAAGATTTTCCTCAAAAGACAATTTTTCAATTTGGTCAGAGCTGGGTCGGCCCAATATTTACTGTGTGTCAGAAGAATGCTTGGGTCAGGTCACAGTTCTTATAATTGCGTTTGGAATTTAAGGGCAACAAAGTTTTTCATCTTGCTCACGTCCATGCCCACTCACTCCATGCACTACGCCCCCTCTCTCACCCTCGGGTTGTGGACAGATATTTAGGGTTTTGTATATTTAAATTCCAACTGATTACTTTTAGTTAGGCTTTTCCAACAAAAAAAAACTTCTGGGATGTTGATTAGTGGTTATTTTATTTGCTGTTTCATTTTTTATTGTAAATTATGAAATGTTTGAGTTGAATAAATCAATACAATACATAAAAGATTCAGTATAAATTTTTCCATTTTAAGTAGGTTAGAAAAACAGGCAATCTTGTTCTAAATGTAAAATTCAGTCAATTATTTAACTTGAATTTTATAGTCTCATGATTTATTGCTTGACTAAATTTTCTCACAATGGTACTCTGACTATTCTCAGTTCAGCCTTTCAGCTGACATTTTATCCTATAATGTGCTCAATTCGAGTTATTTTCTTTATTTCACTTTCCTCAAAATTTTAAATGGCAATGTTTTAAGCCATGAAACTTATTTCAAGATTGGTTAACACCTGATCTTTCCCACACTTCTCAGTCCAAGATAGCACTTCTGCTTAAGGTAAATTTGCTCCTCCATTCAGCTTGTGCCAACTCGCTGATCACCCTCATTGCTCTCATCTCTGATTTGAGTCTCTACTGTATATAGGGTTGCCTTTCTTTTAACATGGAGCTCTGTATTGATTGTGAAGGTCATCACTGGGTTTTCACACTTTTCAGGCCACTGCACCACACTCAGTAATTTGGTGGTTTTGTATTTACTGTGGGAGGGAAGTTTTTGGTCTTTTTTAAATTGATTTTTAATAATTGTGAATGATTACCTAGAAAAATCCCTCATTAAATATTTAAATTCTATAATAAAATAATATCAGCCTTATAAAATCAAATAAGATGTGAGGAAGCAATTTTTTATTAATTAAGTTCAAAATGTAACCAGGTAGACGGGTGATTTTTGCACCAAGAAAAATCACCTAACCGTCAGCTCAGCTCGCAGCAAATAAGAAAAGA
>Ga0194133_10002385_pt1 | contig 29221 bp, 26 predicted proteins | sample TA2KigOf40mmetaG_FD_155448 | JGI IMG/M metagenome (GOLD analysis project Ga0194133, IMG submission 155448) | Freshwater microbial communities from Lake Tanganyika, Tanzania - TA2015055 Kigoma Offshore 40m | ecosystem: Environmental > Aquatic > Freshwater > Lake | place: Tanzania: Lake... | reverse complement strand
CCACGAACCTTGCGGCGTGGTGGCGGCAGTAGGCCCTGGCGTGTCGCCTGCCATGGCTCGCGAAGGCATGCGGGTCATGCAGCATCACTATCGCGGCTGTGGCGTTTGCGACCATTGCTCAACGGGTTGGATGCAGCTTTGCGTGGACGGTGTCGCCGAGGTCTACGGTGCCACAGGCCATGGAGCCCATGCGCGATATATGAAGTGCCCTGCGCGCACCCTGGTGCCACTGCCCGATGCCTTGAGCTTTAAAGCTGGAGCTGCGATTTCTTGCGGAACGGGAACAGCTTGGGGCGCTTTACACCGCCTGCAACTCACCGGTGATCAAACGATTGCAGTCTTTGGGCAAGGCCCTGTTGGTCTTTCGGTCACATTGCTGGCTGCTGAAATGGGCGCCCGGGTGATCGCACTCGATACCAGTCAAGAGCGACTCGATCGTGCAAAGGCCTTTGGTGCGGATATCTTGATCAATCCAGCCGAAGTTGATGATGTGGTGAGTGCAATTCGCGATCACACCCACGGCCGAGGTGCTCATGCCTCGGTTGACGCATCCTCATCACCCAAAGCCCGCGCTCAGGCCGTTCGCTGCGTTCGCACCTGGGGCAAGGCTTGCTTTGTAGGCGAAGGCGATAGCGTCACGCTTGATGTGAGTCCCGATTTGCTGCGTCGCCAGGTCACGCTCATCGGTTCATGGACTTTTTCCACAGTGGGCCAGGCCGCCTGTGCCGAGTATGTGGCAGACAGAGGCGTTGATCTCGATCAACTTTTTACCCATCGCTGGACGCTTGATCAGGCGCCTGAAGCTTATGCACTCTTCGATCAGCAAACCACCGGTAAAGGTGTGTTTGAACCGGCCTAACACGCGGGTCTAAAAACCTAGCGAACATTCAGTAAGTCATTTAGCCCCCATGAAACGCATCGACCCCCAGGTCGATGCCTTCACCTTGGGCACTGTTGCTGCCCGTCGCTCGAGCCAGTACTGATAAGCTGGAGGCAGCATAGTGAACTTGGGATCAACCCCAAGCTTTTGTGCGGCGTCGACCGCCCAATTCGGGTTGTATAACAATTCCCGAGCCAAAGCGATCAAATCAGCCTGACCCGATTGCAGAATTGCCTCGGCTTGTGTTGCGTGGACAATGAGTCCAACCGCCATGGTGAGCAGACCCGCATCGCGCTTGATCTGTTCGGCATAAGGGACCTGATAACCTTAGGCTGGCTTGGCGGCCCCAGAAGGCGGCTTTCCAAGGATGCCGCCAGCACTGCAATCGATCGCATCAACCCCAAGACGCTTGAGTTCGCGCGCAAGCACCACACTTTGCTCCGGACCCCAGCCCGCATCGTCTTGGACCGACAAACGCATGAACAAGGGCTTTGCGGCTGGCCAGCGCGCACGGACCGCTTCGGCAACCTCAAGCGCAAAGCGCATCCGTTTGGACTCAGTGCCGCCGTATGCATCTTGACGCTGGTTGGCAAGCGGCGACAAAAATTCATGGATCAAAAAACCATGCGCTCCATGCAACTCGATCATGTCAAAACCGGCTCGATCGGCTCGCTCGGCTGCTTGGGCGAATTGCTCGACCACCGAAGCGATTTCGTCGATACCGAGTGCACGTGGCACCGGCCAACCCTCATCGGCAGCAAGAGCGCTCGGGGCCACTAATTCCCAGTCATCCCAATCCTTGACCGAGCGCGCGGTATCGCTATCGGCAGCAACCGGTCGCCCGCCTTCCCAGGGACGCATGCAACGTGCCTTGCGCCCTGAGTGGCCTAGCTGAATACCCGATTTTGCGCCGCAGTGCTGAATAAAGCCTGCCATGCGTGCAAGCCCTGGAATAAAGCAATCGTCCCAAAGGCCCAAGTCGCCGACCGTGCCACAACCACGGCGCTCAACCTTGGTCGACTCCATCATGACAAGGCCAGCCCCACCGGCGGCAAAACGTCCGGCATTCATCAAATGCCAGTCATTAACATAACCGTCGACAGCAGCGTATTGGTGCATGGGTGCCACAACCACCCGATTGGGAAGTTCGCAATAACGAATCTTCAAGGCACTAAAAAGTTTTACTGAATTATCCATTTAAATTTGATCTTTTATTTTAAGTATTGATCTACTATGTGTATCGAAAAGATGGCTCAATCATAAGCACGAAGCAGGGCTTGGGTGCCACGACGCCCATAGCCTTGTGCCATCAAGCGATCGTACAAAGCCTTTGCTTGGGAAAGACCTGGTAGAGACAATTGCATGCGCTCGGCCTCCTCAAGCGCAATACTCATGTCCTTGACGAAGTGTTCCATAAAAAAGCCCGGCTCAAAGTCACCGCGCAAGATCTTGGCACCCACCGTATTGAGCTGAAAACTTGCAGCGCCTCCACTCCCAATCGATTGCATGACCAAGCTGGGATCCAGACCGCTTCGGCCCATATAGGCGATTGCCTCGCAAACACCCATGAGCGTGGAAGCGATCACGATTTGGTTACACATTTTTGCATGCTGACCGAAACCAGCAGGCCCTTGCAAAACGATTTGCTGGCCCATACAGGCGAACAAAGCTTGCGCCCGATCAAAGGCAGCCGCTTGGCCGCCCACCATAATCGATAGCTTGGCCTGCCTTGCGCCGATATCGCCCCCTGAGACCGGAGCATCAAGACTGCTCAAGCCGAGCACATCAGCCGCATGAGCGATCCTCCTTGCCAGGGCAGGACTTGAGGTTGTGAAATCGATGAGCAGACCGCCTTTGGGTATGGCTCCAAGTAGGCTTGCCCGATTCGGCGTATCCAGACCCATGCCGCCCCAATAAAGCGACTCCACATCACTCGGATAGCCGAGCATGGTGCAAACCACATCGCACTGCGCAGCGAGCGATATGGGGTCGTCGTGCCACTGGGCACCAGCTTCGATCAAAGCCTGAGCCTTTGGCTTGCTGCGGTTGTACACATGAAGCGGGTAGCCTGCTTTTAACAAGTGACCTGCCATGCTTTGGCCCATGATGCCGGTGCCAATCCACCCCACTTGAGGCAATGCTCGATGAAGGACCTTTGGGGCGGCGGGCTGGCCTTCCAATAGCGTTGACGCTGTCGGCACCTGGGGTGCTTGATCTGTGGCTGGGGTTTCGACGCTCATCCTGGCTCCGTTTGCTTGCATTTCAAATTCACCCGGTTTGCGACTTGCAGTCAGCTCGGGTGCGCTCTAGGCTGTGGTAAGAAACTACTTGAAGCACCACGCGTGTTGTAGGGGTGGTGCCCCAATCATGAAAGCTGGAGCATAGCGTGAGCGCAAACGATCAAACACAACATCAGCTGGATGCCGTCATTATTGGTGCCGGATTTTCGGGCCTTTACCAAATGCTGTGCCTGCGTGACCGTCTTGGTTTATCGGTACTTGGCCTGGACATGGCCGATGGCGTTGGTGGTACCTGGTATTGGAACCGCTACCCAGGAGCGCGATGTGACTCCGAAAGCCACTCCTATTCCTACTATTTTTCGGATGAACTGCTGAAAAATTGGACTTGGAGCGAGCGCTACCCAGGTCAAGCCGAGATTCTCGCGTATTTGAATTTTGTTGCTGATCACTTCGACCTTAAGCGCAGCTTTCGCTTTAAAACGAAGCTGTTGTCCGCGCACTACGACGAGCAGGCGAATCTCTGGGAGCTTTGTACCGACGACGGTGAACGCTACCGAACCCGATTTTTAATCTCTGCCGTTGGCAATTTATCTTCGGCCAATATTCCCGCCATTCCCGGGCTTGACCGCTTCAAGGGCTCTTGGTATCACACCGGTCAGTGGCCTCACGAAGGTGTCGATTTCACCGGTTTAAGCGTGGGCGTCGTCGGCACGGGATCCACAGGGATTCAGGCAATTCCGGTCATCGCAGCACAGGCTAAGTCACTGACAGTTTTTCAGCGTACCGCCAACTACAGCATCCCGGCGCACAACGGCCCGCTTGACGACGCTTTTAAGACCTATTGCAAAGATCATCCGGATGAGATTCGAACCATTTTGCATGCAACGCCCAATGGCCACCCTTTTTATATCAGTGAGACGTCTGCGCTTTCGCTGTCCGAACAAGAGCGTCATGCGATCTATGAAAAAGCCTGGGAAAAGGGGGGCTTGCGCTTTCGTGCAAGCTTTAAGGATTTACTGAGCAGTGAAGAAGCCAACAAGACAGCTGCCGAATTCATCAAGCAAAAGATCCGCTCGATGGTGAGAGACCCGCGCAAGGCCCAAGTGCTCAGCGACATTGATCACCCATTTGCTGCGAAGCGCCCGCCGATCGATACCGACTATTTTGAAACTTATAACTTAGAGCATGTGGATTTAGTCGATATCAGGGAAAATCCCATTGCATCGATTACTGAAGAGGGTATAAAAACCAATAACGCTCTATTCAAACTCGATGCCATTGTTTTTGCAACAGGATTCGACGCAATGACTAGACCGATCTTAAATCTAAATCTGAAAGGACGAGACGGTTTAGCCTTGAGCGAAGCCTGGGAAGCAGGGCCCACCAACTACATGGGATTACAAGTACCAGGCTTTCCAAACTTTTTTATGGTTACAGGCCCAGGCAGTCCCAGCGTCCTAACCAACATGCCGGTTGCTATCGAGCAACATGTTGAATGGATCAGCGCCTGTATTGCCCATATGAAGGCTGAGGGCCTCAAACGTGTTGAACCGCTACCTCAGGCCAGCGCGCAGTGGATGCAAGAGGTCAATCAGGCTGCAGCGGCAACCTTACTACCAAAGGCAAAACACTCTTGGTATCTCGGGGCAAACATACCAGGCAAACCCCGCGTGTTTATGCCCTACGCGGGTGGCATGGCTCATTATCGAAAGCGCTGCGAAACAATAACTGCAAACGGCTACGAAGGATTTCTCATGGCCTAATCAAGCCATCGGCGGCAGCGCCGTGAACATCCATCTCGTAGTCAAGACCTTGTACGGGTGGCCTTGCGTAGTGCCAGCATAAGCCTGCTGGCGCAATGCCTCGCGCTGCCATTATCGGACCCACCAAGTGGCCGATATTTTGAACCGTATAAATTTGGGCACTATTTGCATCGGACCACTCAAAACCCAATCCTGCCAAGCGCAATCGCATCGTTTCCAGAACATAGTCGACTTTGCAAGCCAGACCCTCTGGCGAGTTGTCATGCAAGGCCACGATCCTGTCTCGATAAGCTTCGCCAGCCCTCTCGCTTGCCTCGCCGCTTCCAGCAACCATGAATCCGCCGGTGAGTCGCGCGCCGGCCGGGACGGTGTAAGAAAAGGCATACATCGCAGGTTCAGCGGGTGGGTCGTACAACGGACAAACATTGGTGCGCGCCACCGGATTGTCCTGGCTGTCGCCGCCTGCAAACAAACCCCAGGACTGTAGCTTTTGGACATAAACCCTGTTGAACTCGACAAAGCCCTGCTCACTAAAAGGCGCTGGTGAACGCAATTCACAATGGGCAAATGCGCTCGTCGGTCTGCCAATCGCGGTGAGATGCTGTTCAACCGCTGCAAATGCCTCAGCAAGCGGCAAGGGCTTTGAGAATCGTTGACGGACCATCGCAAAGCCTTGCGCTGCCGCTACGCCGCCCGAGTACTGAAAAACAGCAGGCAAATACATAAAGCCGCCTGCTTCAAACAACTTTGACTGAGGTACCGTCGTCATGAATCAACATCCCCAAAAAGTAAAAACATGAACTTCGAAGATGCATGATAGCGAGATGAGCAGCCTAGGCCGACATAGGCCTTGGCTTCGCGACACCGATATGCTCTGCTTCAAGGGCTTGTCGAACTTAGCTTCGATACCCCGATGTGCTCTACTTCAAGGACTCGTCGAACTCTGCTTCAATATGTCGATGACTCCTCCATCAAACATCCGATGATTGGACTTTTACTCACTGGCGGCGGCGCTCGTGCGGCCTATCAGGTCGGCGTCCTGGTCGCGATTGCTCATGCGCTTAGAAAACGGGGAGAAGGACAGGACCTAAGCGGCCATCCCTTTAAGATTCTTTGCGGCACATCGGCAGGCGCGCTCAATATAGCAACGCTTGCCAGTCATCCTGAAGGGTTTTTGTCAGCCGTACTTCACCTTGAACGCATCTGGAGCAGCTTTCGTGCCGAACAGGTCTTTGTAGCCGACAACATCGGTCTGGCCTCGTCAACTGGCAAGTGGCTGAGCGCACTCACGCTCGGTTGGCTCAGCGGGCACACGCCCAAGGCACTCCTGGATACTTCGCCATTGCGGCGACTCTTAAGTCGTGAGCTCGACTTAAGCCAGATTGATCGGCATCTTGAAGCCCGAGACTTACACGCGGTTGCGGTCACCGCCTCGAGCTATAGCAGCGGAGAACACCTCACGTTTTATAGTGCACCGAAGGCGCTTGAGCCCTGGCAACGTGCCAAACGCAAAGCGATTCGCAGTCTAATGACCATTGAGCATCTGCTTGCTTCAAGCGCAATTCCGGTATTATTTCCGCCCGTCGCACTTCAGGTCGAGGGACAAACCCAGTGGTTTGGTGATGGTGCAATGCGCCAAGTCGCACCGATAAGTCCGGCAATCCACCTAGGTGCCAAGGCAATACTTGCTATCGGTACGCGCTCCACCGAGCAGGACGTAGCAACCGCGGAGCATGCGACCCAAACTCAGACCCAACCCTCGCTTGCTCAAATTGGCGGCCACGCGCTCGCTGGACTGTTTCTAGACAGCCTTTCGTCGGATGCTGAGCAATTGGCGCGCACCAATGAGGTTATTCGCCTCCTTGATCCACAGGCACGCACGAAAAGCGGCCTGCGAGAAGTCGCATTACTGCAAATCAATCCAAGTGAAGCCCTCGAGCCTATTGCGCTGAGTTTTCGACTTCATTTGCCCTGGATGCTGCGCAAACTTTTTGGACGGGTTGGCGCTACCGAAGCACGTGGGGCTGTTTTATTGAGCTATTTACTCTTTGAACAAGGCTTTACCAATGCACTGATCGAACTTGGCAAGCGCGATGCCCATGCGATGATGGATACTATCCTTGCCTTCATCGATCGCCACTCTTGATACAGTTCGCGCATGGGAAAAAAGTTATTTATCAAGACCTTTGGTTGCCAAATGAACGAATACGACTCAGCCAAGATGGCTGATGTACTCGCCGCCCATGATGCAACCGAGTTGGTCCAAACGCCGCAAGAAGCCGACATCGTCTTATTCAACACCTGTTCGGTCCGAGAAAAGGCCCAGGAAAAGGTATTTTCAGACCTGGGAAGGGTCAGAGCGATAAAGCAACAGCGCCCCGAACTAATTATTGGCGTGGGCGGTTGCGTCGCGAGCCAGGAGGGTGAGTCGATCATCAAACGGGCACCTTATGTGGATGTCGTCTTTGGTCCGCAAACACTTCACCGCCTGCCTCAGTTGATCGAGCAGCGTCGTTTGAGCGGCAAAGCCCAAGTTGACATCCGCTTCCCTGAAATCGAGAAGTTCGATCATCTGCCGCCAGCTCGGGTTGATGGTGTTACTGCTTTCGTATCGATCATGGAAGGGTGTAGTAAATACTGTAGCTTTTGTGTCGTACCCTACACAAGGGGTGAAGAAGTATCGCGCCCCTTAGAGGATATCTTGACCGAAGTTGCAGAGTTAGCGAGTCAAGGTGTTCGCGAAGTCACCCTACTTGGCCAAAATGTCAATGCTTGGGCAGGGCCAGTGCCCACTGAATGGATCGAGCCTGGCGAACCAGCTGATTTCAGTCTCTTGCTTGAGATGGTTGCACAGATTCCGGGGATTTTGCGCATCCGCTACACGACCTCCCATCCCAGGGAATTCACCCAACGCCTGATTGAGGCACACGTCAGAATTCCGCAGCTCGCAGCGCATGTCCACCTACCTGTACAGGCGGGATCGGATCGCGTGCTTGCCGCGATGAAGCGAGGTTATACCGCTCTTGAGTTTAAATCGATTATTCGGAGACTCCGTAAGGCCTGCCCGGAGATTTCGGTAAGTTCAGACTTTATTGTGGGCTTTCCTGGTGAGACTGAAGATGACTTTCAAGCCACGATGGATCTCGTGCGCGATCTTCAAATTGATCAGTCATTTTCCTTTATTTATAGCGCTCGCCCAGGCACCCCTGCGGCCGATCTCGAAGACCCAACGCCTAAGCAAACCAAACTAGCCTGGCTTGCCCGCTTACAGGATCTGCTCAATGCACAGGGTCAAGCACACTCGCAGGCTATGATTGGAAGTATTCAGACGGTACTTGTTGAGGGTCCCTCAAAGCGAAATCCCGACGAACTCTGTGGTCGCACCGCCAATCACCGCATCGTGAACTTTTCAGGTGAGCCACAATGGATTGGCTCAATGCTTGCCCTACGAATCACAGAAGCGTTCCCACACTCCTTGCGCGGCGAAGTCCTAGAAGCCAGAGCGATGGCATGACTCAGCATAAATCGGCGGCAAAGCGCTGGAAACCCGATCAAATCGACAATCGGCGTCTTGCCAATTTATGTGGTGCGCTTGAGGCAAACTTGAGGCATATGGAGTCGAGTCTTGATGTCAGTATTCGTCGTCAGCAGGGCGCTTTCGAAGTAAAAGGTTTTAGTCAAGATGCTGATATGGCGATCGTAGCGCTCCAATTTTTTTATGCTCGCGCCACCCGTCCCCTCGAAGAAGATGATATTGCCCTCGGTTTAATTAGCCTGCGTGAGCAAACCACTGCACGCACGATTGATCATCAAGACTTAGGCAAAAGCGCTTTGGCCGAGCAAGGCGATTCAAGTCCAGCCCAGGCCGAGATTCGTTTGCACACAAAACGCAGCGACCTGCAACCGCGAACGCCCAATCAGCGCCTTTATGTGCAACATATCTTGAGCCATGACTTGAGTTTTGGTATCGGACCAGCAGGCACAGGGAAAACTTATTTAGCGGTTGCTTGTGCTGTTGATGCCTTAGAGCGCGAACAAGTCAAGCGGATTATCCTCACACGACCTGCTGTTGAAGCCGGCGAGAGGCTCGGTTTTCTACCTGGCGATCTGGCACAAAAAGTAGATCCTTATTTAAGACCGCTTTACGATGCGCTCTATGATTTGATGGGTTTTGAGCGTGTGAATCGAGCCATGGAAAGGCAAAGTATTGAGATTGCTCCGCTAGCTTATATGCGCGGACGCACACTCAACCATGCCTTTATTATTCTTGATGAGGCGCAAAACACAACCGCTGAACAAATGAAAATGTTCTTGACTCGCTTGGGTTTTGGTTCGCGGGCGGTTGTAACCGGCGATCCCACACAGATTGATCTACCCAAAGGAACGACAAGCGGCTTGATCAACGCAAGACGCATTCTCGATCAAGTTAAAGGTATTGCCTTTACCGAGTTCGATAGCTCCGATGTTGTTCGCCATCCTTTGGTGGGGCGTATCGTTGATGCCTACGAACGCCAGGCCCGACTTGAGCACTAAACAAGAAAAGCTTGGACACTGAAATCACCTTACAACGCGGCCAGGGTATTGTGCGTTGGCCAATTCCTACTTCGCGCCTTCGCCGCTGGGTAAAGCTTGCGCTTGAAGGGGAAGTCGCACATTTAAACCTGCGCTTGGTCGGCACCGAAGAAGGCAAACAACTCAATGCGCAATGGCGTCATGCGCATAAGCCCACCAATGTGCTGACTTTTGCCTACACGCAGCAAGCCCCCTGGGAGGCCGATATAATTTTTTGTCTTCCTGTTATCGAAACTGAATCGGAGCGCGCAAACATGCCTTTGGCGCAGCACTTTGCGCATTTGGTGATTCATGGGGTTTTGCATGCACGCGGTATGGACCATGAGTTGCCCGCTATGGCAGCGCTCATGGAGGCGCGCGAAGCCCAACTGCTGGCCCGTTTGCGCATGCCCGATCCTTATAAGGCGATGGACGCGCGAGCGTGACCACAAAGCTGCCCTTGCTCGTGCTCGCCCTGAGCCTTGCTGCGAGCGTTCAGGCGATGAGCTTCGGGCCAATTCACCATGAACTCTTGCAGGTTTTAAGTTTCGCAGCGGCGTTGAGCTTCATCGAACTGCGCGCCAAACGTAGCTGGCTGCTATTTTTTTACTTCCATTCCCTCACGCTTCTCATCGGCCTGTCTTGGCTGCATATTTCGATGACACGCTATGGCGGCATGCCTCAAGCACTTTCTGCGGCCGCGCTTGCTGCATTTTGTATGTATCTCGCACTCTTTGGCACAGCGGCCTTTGCCATATATCGACAAGCCATACTCCGCAACTGGGTCAAGCCGGGCCTGGGCGCCGGGTTTGCCTTTGGCGGACTCTGGGGCCTTTTTGAACTCCTGCGTGCTGGACTATTCACCGGTTTTCCATGGCTATCGGTCGGCTACGCCCATGTTGACGGTGTTTTGAGTCATTGGGCGGCATGGGTCGGCGTCTATGGGATCAGTGCCTTAGCAATCGCAGCCTCGCTGTGGCTTGCTGCCTTGCTGCGAGGTTCAGCGCCATACACGCAACAAGCGACCGAGGGTACGGCGAAAAAGCCATCGGTGTTGTTCAAAAGCGAGGGAAAGCCTGGCTTGATCATCGCGCTGGCCTTGCTCGTGATCGCCAGCAGCCTTTTGCAGCACAACTGGGTAAACCCAAGCGGATCATCATTCAGAAGCCTGCTGATGCAAACCAATGTGTCCCAGCTGCAAAAATTCGATGCGCAGCGCCTGCTTGAGCAGCATGAGCGAATCGTGAATATGGTTCTGAGGGCGCAGGTTGACTTGACGGTGAGTCCTGAGACAGCTTGGATCAGCCCCTGGGCGCACAGTCCATTAGAAAGCCGCGACAAACTGTTGCAGGCACTTGCAAAGCAAGGCGGGGTGCTCGCACTGGGCATGCCGCTTGGCAAGGACATCGAAAACGGCGAAACACTCCCGATTCGAAGCAATAGCCTTGTCTTGATGCAGGGCCAAGGCCACTGGCTTGGCCGCTATGACAAGCATCATTTGGTGCCATTTGGTGAGTTCGTGCCCCCTGGTTTTCGCTGGTTTGTTGAGCAAATGCGCATACCGCTGGGTGATTTTGAGCGTGGCAAAGGCCCAGCACCCATACATCCGGTTGCCGGGCGACTCATTGGTTTTAATATTTGCTACGAAGATCTTTTCCCAGAGGCCATCGCTTTGCAAGTTCAGCAAGGCGCCCATGTATTGGTCAATGCGAGTAATCTCGCATGGTTCGGCGACTCGCATGCCTTGCATCAGCATTTACAAATCAGCCGCATGCGAAGTTTGGAGTTACAACGCCCCATGCTGCGTGCCACCAACACGGGAGCGACCGCTGCGATTGGCGCTGACGGTCGAGTCCTGGCAAAGCTGCCCCATCTCAGCGAGGAAGTGCTCGTTACGAGCGTGCAACCGATGCACGGACTCACACCCTTTGCCAGGTTTCGGCTAAGCGCCACCCTTGTTTTTCTCAGCCTCATGCTTATCCTGGCCCTGGCAACAGCCTGGATTGAAGTGTCGGCGAACAGAGGGATTAAAATCTCGTCATGAACCCAAGCTTTCAAGAAATTATGCTGCGGCTGCAAGCCTATTGGAACGAGCAAGGCTGTGCGCTTCTTCAACCTTACGATATGGAAGTTGGCGCTGGCACTTTTCACACCGCCACCTTTTTGCGTGCGATTGGCCCCGAACCCTGGAAGGCCGCCTATGTGCAGCCCTCGCGCCGCCCCAAGGATGGACGGTATGGGGAAAATCCAAATCGGCTGCAGCACTACTATCAGTACCAAGTGGTGCTTAAGCCCTCGCCCACCGACATTTTGGAGCGCTATTTAGGATCCTTGCGTGCGCTGGGCATTGATACCCAACGAAACGACATTCGCTTTGTTGAAGATGACTGGGAATCTCCAACCTTGGGTGCTTGGGGTCTGGGCTGGGAAGTCTGGCTCAATGGCATGGAAGTGACCCAATTCACTTATTTCCAGGAAGTAGGCTCGCTTCGTTGCCAACCGATCACGGGCGAGATCACCTATGGTCTAGAGCGTCTTGCGATGTACTTGCAAGGTGTTGAGTCGGTCTACGATCTTCGTTGGACCGAAGGCTTGCTTTATCGCGATGTGTTTCATCAAAACGAAGTGGAGCAGTCGCGTTATAACTTTGAACTGGCCAACACCAGCTTATTGCTGCGTCAGTTCGACGCCTATGAGGCTGAGGCGCAGAAACTCATTGAACATCAGCTCGCCCTGCCAGCCTATGAACTGGTGATGAAGTGCTCGCACAGTTTCAATTTGCTTGATGCGCGAGGAGCGATCTCAGTCACCGAACGCGCGGCCTACATTGGCCGCGTACGCGCACTAGCCCGTAAAGTGGCGCAAACCTACTACGATGCCCGCCAAGCGCTTGGCTTTCCGATGCTCCCTGACCAGGATGCCCAGCATGGCTGACACCGCAAGCCTTTTGATCGAACTGCTCACCGAAGAATTGCCCCCTAAGTCCTTGCGCCAGTTGTCTGAGCGCTTTAGTGCTGCGATTCTCGAAGGCCTTGCCTCGCATCAGTGGCTTGACCGCATCGATGCGCAGGATTACAAGCGCTTTGCCACGCCGCGTCGACTCGGCATCCTAGTCCACCAGGTGCGCTCAAAAGGACTGCCACGCGAGCGATTGATCAAAGGACCCTCCTTACAGGTTGGACTTGACGCTGATGCCAAACCAACCCAGGCATTGATCAAATGGGCTCAGCGCCAAGGCGCTGCGATCGATGCCTTGGAGCAATTAAGCGACGGCAAGCAGACTGTTTTCGCATTCCGGCACACCGAGCCAGGCGCTTTACTCGTTGAGCAGCTCGAATCAGTGATCGCCAAGGCACTTGCCGATCTGCCAATCCCCAAACTCATGCAGTATCAACTTGCTGATGGAAAGACCACAGTAAGTTTTATACGCCCCGCCCACGCACTGCTTGTTTTGCACGGCGAGCGCGTTGTGCCGATGAATTTGCTCGGACTGCAGGCGAATCGTCTGACCCAAGGGCACCGTTTTCAGGGTGAAGCGCAGATAAGTATCGATCACGCCGACAATTATGAATCGATCATGCGCAACAAAGGCGCCGTGATCGTCGACATGGATGAGCGTAAACAGGCCATCCATGAGGCGCTTGTGAGCCAGGCGGCATCGAATGGCGCCCATCTCGGTGAGGACCAGGTCACTGCATCACTTCTTGAAGAAGTCACGGCACTTGTGGAGCGTGGGGCGGTGTACTGTGGAAAGTTTGACCAAGACTTTTTGAAAGTGCCACAAGAGTGTTTGATGCTCACGATGCGCACCAATCAAAAGTACTTCCCCTTATTCGACGCGCAACAAAAGCTTTTGCCCCGGTTTTTAATTGTGTCAAACATGACGGTTGACGATCCTTCGCTGATCATCCATGGCAACGAACGGGTGGTTCGACCAAGGCTTGCCGATGCAGGCTTTTTCTTTGAGCAAGACCAAAAGCAAAGGCTTGAAGCGCGTCTTCCGCAACTTGCTCAGGTGATTTATCACGCCAAGCTGGGCAGTCAGGCCGATCGAGCCCAACGTGTTGCCGAGATTGCATCCTGGATTGCTCAGCGACTCTCACTCGACGTCGAAATCGCCCGCCGCGCAGCTTTGCTTGCCAAGACCGATTTGCTCACTTTGATGGTGGGCGAGTTTCCTGAGCTACAAGGCGTCATGGGCCGCTATTACGCGCTTATCGATGGCGAAGACCCGGCGCTAGCCGAATCAATTGCCGAGCAATATCTACCCCGATTTGCGGGCGATTCGCTCGCAAAAACCCCCATCGGGATCGTGCTTGCGCTTGCGGACAAGCTTGAAACCCTTTGTGGTTTGTTTGCCATCGGGCAATTGCCAACCGGCGACAAAGATCCTTTCGCACTGCGACGTCAGGCCCTGGGGGTTTTGCGCATGTTGTTGGAATGCAAACTCGATTTGAGTCTCAGCGAATTGATCGATTGTGGATTGCGCGGGCTCAAGCACAAGCAAACCCATCCAAGCGCAAGCGCCGATCTGATCCGATTTTTTAACGATAGGCTCGCGGTTTATCTTCGAGAACAAGGCTGGGCACAAAACCTCATTCAAGCCTTGCTCGCGCGACCACAAGCGCAGTTATATCGACTTCAGGAGCGGCTTAAAGCCTTGGAGGCCTTTAGTCGCGAAGAAGCTGCAATCTCGCTGGCGGCTGCCAATCGGCGTATCGCTAATTTATTGCGCAAGCAAAGCCATGTGCAAGGCAGCAAGGTCGATCCGCGATGGCTCAAGGAGCCTGCAGAATTGGCGCTCTGGGCCAAAGTTTGCACCCTTCAACCCCTTATCGCAGCTGCCACAGCCGAGCACAACGATGCAGGCGTCTTAGGCCTGCTTGCACAGGCAAGACCCGAAGTCGATCAATTTTTTGAATCGATCATGGTCATGGTCGACGATCCCGTCTTACGTGGCAACCGAATCGCACTGCTCGTCCAATTACATGAGATGATGAATCGACTCGCCGACTTGTCGGCGCTTCATTGAGCAAGACCATGCTGCAACCGCGCTTTCTGATGCTTGACCGTGACGGCGTCATCAACCTTGACTCAGAGGCATACATCAAAGCACCCGAGGAGTGGACTCCAATTCCTCGAAGTCTTGAAGCGATTGCACTCCTCACTCAAGCAGGTTGGCGCATCGCTGTGGCAACGAACCAAGCTGGTCTTGCCCGCGGACTCTTTGACCTTGCAACCCTCAACCGTATCCACGCACGCATGCATGACATGGTGCAACGACAAGGTGGTCGGATCGAGGCAGTGTTCTTCTGCCCTCACCGTTCACAAGATAATTGTGCTTGTCGTAAACCCAAACCAGGGATGTTGCTTGAAGCTGCCGACCGATTCGGTGCCGACTTCAGCGGGCAGGCCTTTGTGGGTGATAGTTTGCGCGATTTGCAGGCAGCAAGCGCTGCACACATGCAACCTGTGCTTGTACGCACCGGCAATGGCATGCAAACCCTCGAGCAGGCCAGCCTCATTCCAGACGGCACCCAGGTTTATGACGATTTGATGGCTTTCGCAGAAACCCTGCTTTAAGTCATCACCCCTGGTTAAGGCTCACGCAGAAGATGGCAGCCCTCGGTAGTTTGCTCTTTGGACTCGTGATGCTCATCACGGTGATTCCCTACGCCTTTCTTACGTTGCTGTGGTCCCCCCTACCCTTGCATTGGCGATACAAACTTACCGTCGGTTGGCCTAAAGCGATGCTATGGGTAGGACGATGGTGTTGCGGCATGCGTTGGACCTGCAAAGGCTGGGACAAATTGCCTAATGGGCCAGCCATTATCATGCCCAAACACCAATCGACCTGGGAGACTTTTTTTCTTATCGCCTACATGCCCAGAGAAGCAGTGTTTGTCTTCAAACGTGAACTGTTATGGGTTCCATTTTTTGGATGGGGTTTAGGGCTCTTGCGGATGATCCATATCGACCGCTCAAAAGGCGCTGATGCCTTTGAACACGTGGTACGACAAGGCGCAGAAAAGCTCGCGCAAGGACGTTGGATCGTTATGTTTCCAGAGGGTACGCGGACTGAACCAGGCATCGAGGGTCGCTATAAAACCGGCGGCGCAAGACTTGCTTTAAGAACGGGCGTACCCGTTGTACCTATCGCTGTGAACAGCGGCGAGTGTTGGCCAAAAGGCGCCTGGATTAAGCGTCCCGGTCTTATTACCGTCTCGATCGGCGATCCGATTCCATCGGAAGGTAAGCGCCCCGAAGCATTAACCGAAGAGGTTCGCAGCTGGATCGAAGCCGAAATGCGAATACTGAATCCAGAACGTTATCAAAACACCGATCGATCATAGCCTGGAGAAGTTTGTGACAGGTAAAAGACTTTCGCGTTGGCTAAATGAACTACTGGGCCGCAAAGCAACTGAGCCAGCGCTCAAGCCCTTGGTTCAAGATCGTTTCTTTATGTATGACGGTCAAAGCATCGCCTACACACTGATTCGACGCCCAAGAAAGAGTATCGGTTTTAGGATCACAGCAAAGGGGCTTGAGGTCAGTGCTCCGAGCTGGGTAAGTCTCAAAGCGATCGAAGAAGGTCTAATCGAAAAGGCAAGCTGGATAAAGAAGCATATGAGCCGTATTGAGGGCGCATCAGCCTTGCGCCAGGATCGATATGACTATTATCTAGAACATAAAATGATTCCGCTTTGGGGGCAATCGATTCCCATGGAAAACACCGACAAGCCGGGATTCCGATTAGTGCAAGCAAATCATGCCTCAGACGAACAAAGCCCCGCCTTAGTCTTACACCTGGCCAAGGATGTCTCAAGAGAGCGCCTGATCGCCTGGCTCAAGCGGGAGGCTCATCGCGACTTCGATCCTCGAATCAAGCGTTTTGCAAGCGCATTAGGATTTGGGCCATCGAGCTGGCAACTCAGTTCAGCGCAGTCGCGCTGGGGTAGCTGCAACTCCAAAGCTGTCATTCGCTTAAATTGGCGTTTGATTCACTACCAACCCGAGTTGATTGACTATGTCGTCGTCCACGAATTAGCGCATTTAAAGGAACTCAACCACAGCCCTCGATTCTGGGCAATCGTGGAATCCGTCTTGCCTGACTATCGTGAGCGCCGCCAGCTTTTAAGGCATGATCACGACCCGGGCACCACTCTTCTCAAGGAGACCTAGCATGCAACTTTTGCACACCATGTTGCGCGTGGGCGATTTACAGCGCTCGATCGATTTTTACACCCGTGTGATGGGCATGAACTTACTTCGCACAACCGATCGTCCCGACCAGAAATATTCGCTAGCTTTTGTCGGCTACGGCCAAGGCAATCAAGAAGGTCAAGCGGAGATCGAGCTCACCTACAACTACGGTGTTGATCGCTACGAGTTGGGAACCGCCTACGGCCATATCGCCCTACTGACCCAGGACGCTTATGCCCAATGCGAGAAAATTCGCGCAGCAGGTGGAAAAATCACGCGCGAAGCTGGGCCTGTCAAAGGTGGAAGCACGGTGATTGCTTTTGTCGAAGACCCAGATGGTTATAAAGTTGAGTTAATCGAACGCAAACGCTGAGCCGACGTTTCCTTAAGCTTAAGCCTGCTTTCCACCGAGTCTCATCGCCATCGCGCACCAAGCCGATACAGGAATTTCTTGGGCGCGAGCCTCAGGCGCAAAACCCAGTGCACGCGCCTCATCGGCGTCCACGCCTTGATCGCGGAGCCAGCGAAGCAAGTGCGCGCGTAACATTTTGCGGCGCTGCTCAAAGCCAATCCGCAAAAGCGTCTCCAGTTTTTCTTGAGGAAAGTCCGTGCCGGGCTGAGGCCATTGATGATCTTGCTGAGCGACCAAGCGAAACACCGAAGAAAGCACTTTAGGCGGTGGATGAAAGGCTTGTGCTGGCACATCGAGTAAATGCCAGGCCTGATAACAAGACTGCATCATCACACTCAAACGCCCGTAGTCTGAGCTTCCCACTGGCGCGACGATGCGATCGACCACTTCCTTTTGCAGCATAAAGACCTGGTCTGATATCGCTGCTCTTTGATCCATAAGGTGGAACAATAAGGGTGTTGAAATATTGTAAGGAAGATTGCCAACGATATGGATTTGCTGCCCAAGCTCAGATACAAGTTCTATAAAGTTAAAATTTAAAACGTCAGACTCAACGAGCCGGCAAAAGCCTAAATTTTCAGCTTGAATGCGCCTTCGCAAGCGCGCAGCCAGATCCCTGTCAATTTCAATCAGGGTTAGGGAAGCAGGCTTTGCCGCAATCAAACCCTCGGTCAGTGCGCCCGTCCCGGGACCTATCTCGACGCAATGTTGCGTCGAGCGCAAACCAATTGCTTCATGAATAGCAGCAAGCACCGACTGGTCATGCAAAAAATGCTGGCCAAAGCGCTTTCTCGCCCGTACATGGGGCAGCGATACAGTCATTAAAGGCTATCGCCGCGATATTCCACGTAGGCGCGATCGCGCAACTCCTGGAGCCAGCTATCGTAGGCCTCTTCGGCTTTTCGCTCTCGAAGTGCCTGCCTTATTTGCGCGCGTTGCCGCTCAATCGGGGGGACATCAGTTCTTTTTTCTAAAACTTGAATTACATGAATACCAAAGGGTGAACGCACAGGACCGCTGACTTCTTTCGCTTCAAGTCGACTCATGGCACGCTCAAACTCGGGCACAGTATCACCCGGAAGCAACCAGCCAAGATCACCGCCCTTAGCCGCACTGCCATCGGCAGAATGTTTTTTTGCCAATTCGGCAAAATCCTCACCCGCCTTCAAACGCGTAACCATGTCCTGTGCCCTTCGCGTGGCTTCGGCCTCGGGTAGCGATTCACTCACCCGAAAAAGAATATGCCTGGCACGCCACTGGGCAACCGGCGGGCCAGCGACCGCGGAGACCTGGCGTTGATCATTTAAGCGAAGCAAGTGAAAGCCAGCTGCACTTCGGATTACCTGACTCAACTGTCCCGGCTTGAGCTTTTCAATTTCTCGAACGAACAAGGTAGGCAGTCGTTCGGCAGCGCGCCAACCCAAATCGCCCCCCGCGCTTGCTTCTGGTGCTTCGGAGTTTGCCGCTGCAAGTTGCGCAAAATTGGCACCTGTTGCTAGTTGCTGACGCAAGCCCGTGATTCTTGCGCGCGCCTTTTCGGTTTGCTCAGGACTAGCCGATTCGGGCAAGCGAATCAGGATTTGGGCTAATTGATACTCCGTATCGGCCGATGCGCCCAACGAGGAAAGAACGGCATCAACATCAGCCTCGCTCACCTGTACCCGCGCATCGACTTCGCGCTCCCGAAGTCGCTGCATCAACATTTCGCTGCGCAATCCTTCGCGAAAACTCGATAGATCGCGGCCCTGGCTTGCAGCGCGTCGCAGCAACTCGTCGCGCTCAAGTTGATTATTGCGCGCGATTTGATCGATCGCACGATCAACCGAAGCATCATCGATCCGCATATTCATCTCTTTAGCCAATTGCTGACCGGCGCGCTCAACAACCATTTGTTCGATCACTTGCCTTCTGACCACATCCTCACTGGGTGCTGCAATCCCGCGTTCTGCAAGCATGCTGCGGGCTTGAACCATGCGCTGTTTGACTTCGAGGTCGGTGATCGCCTCATTGTTCACAACGACTGCGATTCGATCTAAGCCTAGCGATTGCCCCCAAGTTGGCGCACTCACCAAGAGCAGGGACAGGCTCGCAATCAGCAATTTCTTAGGGTTCATCGCATTCTCATTCGTAGGCAAAAAATGGTGAATCTGGCATGCGCTCTCGCACTCGGCTGTAGCCTGGTATGCCCCGGCGCAATATATCAAAGGGGTTGTTTCCGATGCCACCGAGCCCATTTAGTTCAAGCTGGACAAATACAGCGGTGTTAAAAAGTTCAGGACCAGTCACATAACGCTGCAAGACAGCACGAAAAGCCCAGCAGTCGGCCTTTCGTTCAGCGCCCAGGAGACCTTCGATCACGCCAGGCCGAGCGTCAATCGTTTGTAACGTGACCGGATTTAGCACTTTTCGCTGAAACGAATAATTGCTTCGACCAAGCAATGACCAGGAAGCACCCAGCGGCCAGCGCCATGAGGCGTCGATCTGGCCAACTTGATTCTCGATAAATCGCATTTGCACATTCGCTAATCGCACTTCATCGGGTTGATAGCGCGTTCCAAGATAGGCACGAGCGAGATTACTGCGGCTTAGGCCAACTTGGACGCCGCCGTCAAGACTCCATGCCGCAAGCGGCTTGCCGCTTGCGACCATTAATAAGTCGCTTTGCGGATCGGTGAGCTGGGGTTGCCCGGCTATTTGCAGGCGTGGCTCAGTCAGGTGATGCCTCAAAGCCGCTGCAGCGCGAAAAAGCTCGCGGCCGGTGTCGCTGCGCAACAATCTCGAACTCAGCGCAAAGGTGACCTGATTGGCGTCAGCGATCCGATCGTGGCCGACAAATCGGTTCTCAGCAAACAATTGGGCGTAGCTGATGTCGGCAACGGCGGTGTCGAAGATCGGCAAATGCTTTTGATCGCGATAAGGCACATAAAGGTAGAACAGCCGCGGCTCGAGCGTTTGCTCCAAGCCATCAAGTCGTGCCACCCGGCGCTCCAGAAACAGACCACTGTCGATCGAAATTTGGGGAAGAACGCGTTGAGCCGCAGCACGATCAAGGATTTCCGGGCTTAAACCACTAAGACTAAGCGCTTCGGAGGGAACGAATCGATAGTCGGCTGCGTGGAGGGCTATGCTCGGTGTGATGTAGCCCCAAGGCTGTCGCCAGGGCATCTGCAGGCTTGGGTTGATGACGGTTCGCCACCCCTCGATCGAATCAAGCAAGGGTCTGCGAAAGCGTGCAAGCTCAAGCGTGCCCCCCATATCGAGGTATTGCTCAGCCCATTGGTTTGCCTGGCGATCGGCAAATCGATGCCAGCGCCACTCGAGTCGAGGCACCGCTTCATAGGGTGGTGAAGTTCTGGCGTCAAGAACGTTCTGATAAGTTGTTGCCGAAACCGTAAATCCAACGTCGCCAAAGCTGCGACTTGCATTGAAGGCTCTCGGAATGCTGCGCAGTGAGCTACCCAAAATATTACGGCTGTAGTCGACCAGATATTGGTCGTCTGAAACCCCACGGACATCCCACTGTCCGCTCCACCCCGCAAGGTTTTGGAAGCGATGCAGGCTTGACCAGTAGTACCTTGCATCGCCGGTTTTCAAGTCCTGAGGATTGAGCTCAAGACGCAATTCGCCTTGAGCCCTAGGCTCCAAGTAGCGACCCCATGCCCCGATCGAGACTCCCCTGAGCACTGAAAGCCGTGGATAAAGCGTCAAGTCGCGGTTGCTTGCGATATTGACGTAATAGGGCATGCTTAGATCGGCACCTGTGCGCGACGTCACACCCATCGTCGGTGGAAGCCAGCCACTTCGCCGAGTGTCGGAGAGCGGAAAACTAAGCCTTGGAATCGTTGGTGCGGCCACGCCCTGAAAAATAAGACGAGCCTGCTCAGCCTGGCCCTGTTCGCTGTCTTGATCCAATCGCAGTTTGTCCGCTTGCAATGTCCAGCCCCCTTCGTCGGGGCGACAAGTAGTGAACATGGCCTGCAAAAGGTTTACCTTGCCTGGGCCGTCAAACTCAATCCGCCTTGCCGTACCAAACCCACCAAGCGCAGGAATCGCAATCCCGGCATCTTCCATAACACCGATCTGGGTATCGAGCTTAAGCCGCAGTTCAGGACCTTGCACAATCGTGCCAGATTTAGCCAGCCGGACTTGTCCCCTGGCAAATAGCTCCTCGTTTTGATGCTGATAATCGATTTGAGTAGCCGACAGGGATGTGCCAGCCTGTCTCAGTTGGGCCTGGCCGCGAAGGCTGAGCTTTTCTTCAACCGAACCCTCTATATGCTCAGCCCACCCGTAGACCGGTCGCTTACCTGGGAGCTTGGCGAGCGCCGCAGAAGGTTCGATCTCGATTCGCAACCGGATCGCGTCATCCGATTGCGCCATCCCTATGAAGGGCAAAAGGCTTGGTAAAGCTATCAAAAGGCAGAGCTTGCGGCGCATCGGTTTATGATATCGCTTGCTTTCGAAGCTGCACCGCTTTCTTCATCGAACCCCGTCAAGGACAAGCATTCGTTTCATGGATTCCCGTTACGCCTTCATGGAAGACTGGCTTCAGTCGATTAGCTCCAAACACAAACTCCTTCCATCAAAACCCCAGCTTGCATCCAACGATGCCAGTTTTCGTCGCTACTTTCGGGTTGCCTGCGAGGGACCTGAGCAATCGCTGATCGTCATGGACGCCCCACCGCCTCAGGAGGACGTAAGGCCATTTGTCAAGGTGGCCCAGCTTTTTGCGTCAGCAGGGATGACCACGCCCAAGATTTTCGACCAATCGCCTGAGCAGGGCTTTTTGCTCCTAGAGGACTTTGGCTCACATACCTATCTAGACATCCTCGAGCAGCATGCCAAGCCATCAGAGCGGGTTGCGGTGGCAAGTGCGCTTTATCGCGAGGCGGGTCAGTCGCTTTTGTCGATCCAAAGCGCCACTCAAGCCAACAGCCTGCCCCTGTATGACGCAAAACGCCTGCGCGATGAAATGGGGCTTTGGCCGAGCTGGTATATCGCTCGCCACAAAGGCAAGACGCTTTCAGTGGCGCAAAGGCAGGTGATCGATCAGGCCTTTGATTGCATTGTCCAACAATGCCTTGCCCAACCACAGGTCTACGTGCATCGGGACTTTCACAGTCGTAATCTGATGCTGCTTGCCGGCGATCGCAATCCGGGAGTTTTGGATTTTCAAGACGCTGTCATCGGCCCCATCACCTACGATCTGGTGTCTTTATGGCGCGATGCGTACATCGCCTGGGATGAAGAGGTACAGCTCGATGGGTTAATCCGTTGGTGGGAGCTGGCGAAAAAAGCCGGTTTGCCGGTTGCTAGTGATTTCCCTGATTTTTGGAGCCAGTTTGAATGGATGGGTTTGCAACGCCATCTGAAAATACTTGGAATCTTCGCAAGGCTTTATTACAGGGACGGCAAGGACCGTTATCTCGCCGACTTACCGCTTGTTTTGTCTTACTTGTTACCTGTACTGATGCGCTATCAAAAGCTCGCTGCACTGGCCGATCTGGTGATCGAGTGGCTGGAATCCTGACCGAAAGGCCTACATCAGGGCTTAAGCCATGAGAGCCATGATTCTTGCTGCAGGACGTGGTGAGCGTATGCGCCCGCTCACGGACGAGATACCCAAAGCGCTTGTCCGCGTTGCGGGTGAGCCCTTGATTCATCGACATTTGCGTGCCCTAGCGTCTGCCGGCATCCGCGAAGTCGTCATTAACCACGCGTGGCTAGGCGAACAATTAGTGAGCTCGATCGGCAACGGCGCAGCTTGGGATTTGCATGTGCAATGGTCTGCTGAAGCGCAGGCTCTTGAGACAGCCGGCGGTATTGCCAAGGCCTTAGCCCTATTGGGGAAAGAACCCTTCTTAGTCGTGAATGCCGACATCGTTTGCGATTTTCGCTTTCAGGATGCTTTCGATTTCGCTGCTCAATTAGGCCTGGGCGACGAACCCTTAAACGCAGCGCTTGCATTCAGCCTGCTGGTTGACAACCCTGATCATCATCCGGCAGGAGACTTTGAATTTGAAGGGCAAAGGCTTACCTTTAGTGGGATTGGTGTTTATCGTCCGGAGCTTTTCGCTGGCATCGAGGTTGGGCAAAGCGCAAAACTCGGGCCGCTGCTTAAGGATGCCATGGCAAAGGGACGCTGGCGGGCTAAGCATCATGAGGGCTACTGGTGCGATGTCGGTACGCCCGAACGACTAGCCGAGGCTGAAAGCTGGTTGGCTGGCCACTCAAAAACGCTAAGCCACCCACCACCGGGCAGCAGCGATACGGGTCGATGAGCGGCAAACCCTTGATGACAAGGCTTGAGATTCACGGCCATGGACCGGGCGCCCTCGCCCTGCACCGTATGTTGCAGCGCGAGGGATGGGAGGGTGATACGGGACTACGCGAACGGCAGCAAGTCTCCGATGGCCATACCACGGCAAAGGCTTTACAAGCAGCACAGGCTTCACTCGCCACACGCAGCCTTGCGCTCTCGGCTGGTTCGCTGCAATTGATCAAGGCCTGTACCGGATCACTTCCCGCAGGTAGCGACATCACTTGCGTCGAAGTACAAATTGGAGCACGCGCAGCGAGCGCTGTCGGCGAGGGCTTGGTCATGCGGCACAGCGACCTGGCGCTTGAACAACTCGGGCGGGTCGTATCCTGGTCGACGCTGGTCGACCATCTCGATGCCAAAGCGATGCCTGGGGGAAGAAGCACAGCGGCACCCCAGGGAATTGCGCCTCATGACCTTCGTGAAAGAAGCCTTCAAAGGGACCAAGGTGCAACGACGTGCTCGAAGTCAGCTTGGCACATCCGGGTTTGGGCCGATGGTGATCCGGGTGAGGATGCCCTTGAAGAAGATGCTGATCAGTCAGCGATCGTCGGTCGTGTTTATGTAAGAGGTGCGCCTCAAGGCTGGGCCTTGGAGCGCTTTCTTGCCGATGGCCCACTCGCCTTATTACCCGATCAATCCCCACAAAGCATGCAACTGGTCTGGTGTGCCAACGCCAGACAGAGCGAATCGCGACTAAGGACACTGCGTGAAGGCCCCGCTCAAAGCGGCGAGCAAAGCCTCTTAAGAGAGCTCCATATGGCGCTACCTAAGGGGATCGAGCTGATGGGTATAGACCCCGGGTTGCAATGTGTCAGACTCAAACGCCGGGCACGCGCGCAAATCCTGCAGATTTGCCCGGAAGATCAACAGGTCGACGTCTGGATTGCCAACGCAGCGCAAAGCCTACACCCGGTGGCCGGTCAAGGCCTCAATTTGGGATTGCGCGATGCAGCCGAACTTGCACGGTGCCTGGTCACGATTCAACACATCGAGCGCCAGGGCGAGACAGCGCAGGCCAATCGGATGATAGGGCTGCTGAGGCGCTTTGAAGAGCATCGACAACGCGATCGTTGGCTACTCATGCGCATCACCGATCAGCTTGCCCGACAAAGCACCCGTTTTTGGTTTCAGGCCTTAGCCCCACAGGCGCTAAAAATTGCCAGACAAAGTCAACTCAAACGCTTCATCACACGCACCTTTGCCTTCGGACCACGCGAAGCCTGGCCGATTTGGGCCTAGAGCCTTTCCGAGCTTGCTATGATCGGTGAAACCTGCTCAAACCAAGCCCAGCATCAATGCCATTAAACCCCCTCATGATCGGTCCCTACAGGATCGCCCATCCGGTCTTGGTTGCCCCGATGGCTGGGGTCACCGACCGTCCGTATCGGCAGCTGTGCCGACGCTTCGGCGCAGCCTACGCGGTATCAGAAATGGCTGCCTCCAACCCTGCCCTATGGCGGAGCGTTAAAACATCACAGCGGCTCAATCACCAAGGCGAACCAGCGCCGATTGCCGTGCAACTTGCTGGTGCTGATCCCCTCATGATGGCCGAAGCAGCGCGTTACAACGCTGATCGAGGCGCGCAAATTATCGACATCAATATGGGCTGCCCAGCCAAAAAGGTCTGCGCAGTCGCTGCAGGTTCTGCACTCATGGGGCAGGAAAAGCTGGCCCTCGACATCATTGATGCAGTTATTCAAGCCCTGGCGAATCGTCGCGAACCCATCCCGGTGACCGTGAAAATGCGCACCGGCATCTGTGATTCCAAGCTCAATGCGCCACATCTTGCGCTTGCGATGGAAGCTTTGGGCGTTTCAATGATCGTGGTCCACGGGCGAACACGAGAACAGGGATTTCAAGGCCATGCTGAGTATGAAACCATCCGGCAGGTCAAACAAGCCGTGTCAATTCCTGTGGTTGCCAATGGCGACATCGACTCGGCAGCAAAAGCTAGACAGGTTTTAGACCAAACCGGCTGTGACGCTGTCATGGTCGGACGAGCAGCGCTGGGAAGGCCATGGCTTTTTGCACAAATCGCCGCTGAATTGACCGGGCAGCCAGCGATTGCCGACCCCAGCCTCGACGATGTTCGCGAGGCGATGTTTGCTCATTTTGAAGATCACATCCACTTTTATGGCGAGGCAAGCGGTGTCCGAAGCATTCGCAAGCATGTCGCTTGGTATCTTCCTCAGTGGGCCGGCCTCAGCGGCTTGCAACAAATCGATGGACTGCTGGTACAGGACTGGACCGAGCAGGCCCTGCAGCGCTTCTTCCACATCGACAGACCCGAATCCCAGCGTGTATTCTTAGCACAATGTTTTGATCTTCTTATGCAAAATCAATGGCTTGCGGCGGCTTGATAACATACGGCATGGCGCATTCAGCAAATCATACAAAGCAACAAAAACCATGAAGCGCGCCAACGCCCATCCGATGACGCTTGCTGTTGAACAAAGCCTTGAGCGTTATTTTGCCGACCTAGAAGGCGCAAAGCCGGCCGGCATTTACGATATGGTGATTCTGACGGTGGAGAAACCGATGCTGCAACGCGTCATGCTCGAAGCGGGTGGCAATCAATTGCGGGCATCGGAAATGCTCGGCATCAATCGCAACACCTTGCGCAAAAAGCTGCAACAACACGGTTTGCTCAACAAAACCATGGCGCCCTAGCCCTAGTTACCAAAGGCCAACAAAGTGATTCTTCCGATTCGTCGTGCACTACTTTCAGTTTCCGACAAAGATGGTCTGCCTGAACTTGCAAAGGGTCTGGTTGCACTCGGTGTCCAACTGATAAGTACGGGCGGCACGGCAGCCTTATTGCGCTCGCTTGGATTGGATGTCACCGAAGTCAGCGAGCTCACCTCGTTTCCCGAGATGCTTGATGGCAGGGTTAAGACGCTTCATCCGAAAGTACACGCCGGTTTATTAGCGAGAAAGCATAGCCCCGAACATATGGCAAGCCTTCAAGCTGAGGGCATTCAGACCATCGACTTATTGGTGGTCAACCTGTATCCCTTTGAGCAAACCATCGCCAACAAGGATTGCAGTCTCGAGGATGCCATCGAGCAAATCGACATTGGCGGCCCGGCCATGTTGCGCTCAGCCGCCAAGAATTGGCAAAGCGTGGCTGTGGTCACGCAAGCGTCGCAGTATCAGCATGTGCTTAGCAACATGCTTCTGGCAAAAACCGAGCATGATTGCGCCGGTCTAAGCGATAGTCAGCGCTTTGAGCTTGCTGTTAGCGCCTTCGAGCGTGTGAGCCAATACGATGTTGCGATTAGCCAATTTCTGAGCACCCGCAAGCCAAACCAAGAGGCAAGCCAGACTCAAAGCCAGGCATCGAGCTTTCCCTCACTATGGATGCAAAGTTTCATTAAGATTCAAGATCTTCGATATGGGGAAAACCCCCACCAAGCGGCTGCTCTTTACCGTGAGCCCGTACCCGCTCCAGGATCGCTTGTCACTGCCCAGCAAATGCAGGGAAAAGAACTTTCGTTTAATAACCTTGCCGATGCAGACGCCGCCTGGGCATGTGTTCGCAGCTTTACGGCCCCAACCTGCGTGATCGTCAAACACGCCAATCCCTGTGGTGTTGCTTCGGCTGATGATTGCCACGAGGCTTATGCAAAAGCATTTGCCTGCGATCCCACCAGTGCCTTCGGCGGCATTATTGCGTTTAACCGTGAGCTTGATGAGCGCACGGCGCTCGCAGTCTCGCAACAATTTTTAGAGGTATTGATAGCCCCGGCCTACAGCCCCAAGGCGCTCGAAGTACTGGCAGCCAAAGCCAATATTCGGGTGCTGGCGATTGATTGCCGGGCGATTGCGTCGCATGCAACAGGCGGTCAAGATGCCACAAGCGACTGGGATATCAAGCGAATCGGTTCGGGCCTTCTTATCCAGAGCGCCGATCGACACGACCTACAAACGACGGACTTGCGCGTCGTGACCAAGCGCAAACCAAGCGCTCAGCAACTCGCCGATTTATCGTTTGCCTGGCGTGTTGCGACATTCGTTAAGTCCAATGCCATCGTCTTTTGCAAAGACCAGCAAAGTCTTGGCATCGGGGCAGGACAAATGAGCCGACTCGACTCGGCCAGGATCGCGGCCATCAAGTCCGAGGCGGCAAAGCTTAGTCTTGTTGGATCGGTGGTCGCGAGCGATGCTTTTTTCCCCTTTAGAGACGGACTTGATGTGGTGATTGATGCCGGTGCTTCGGCCGTGATCCAGCCTGGCGGATCGCTTCGCGATCAGGAAGTGATCCAAGCGGCCGATGAGCGCGACATTGCCATGGTGTTTACTGGGGTGCGGCATTTCAGGCACTGAAGGTTTGCTCGTGCTGGGCATTGATCCCGGCTTGCGTCGAACAGGCTTTGGCTTGGTACGGCTCGAATCCGGCCACCAACGCTGGGTTGGTAGCGGTACCATCCAAACAGGTGATGGGTCGACAGCCGAACGCCTCGCTAAGATTGTTGAAGGCATTGACCAACTCATCCAAAGCTATCAGCCCGATGAAGCTGCGGTTGAAGAGGTCTTTGTTAATGTCAATCCAAGGTCGACACTGGTACTTGGCCAAGCTCGTGGCGCAGCAATTGCCGCCCTCGCGCTCCACAAGCTACCAGTCCACGAATACGCCGCGATGCAAATCAAGCAATCGATTGCTGGGCATGGGCGCGCAGCGAAGGCTCAGATGCAATTTATGGTGCAACGGCTGCTTTCGCTCGAGGGCAGTCCGACACCCGATGCAGCCGATGCGCTCGCCTGTGCGCTCTATCATTTGCAATCGCGAAAACTTGGCGCGCTGCAAGCACTTGCTTACGGGCGAGGCAGGCTACTTGCGCGAAAAAAACGCTGATTCAAGCACGTAAAACACTGATAATAGGCAATCATGATCGGTCGAATTCAAGGCATCCTGATCGAAAAATCACCACCTGCCGTCTTGGTTGATGTGCAAGGGGTCGGGTATCAGATCGATGTGCCCATGAGCAGCTTTTATGACTTGCCAGCGCTTGGCCAGAAAGTCACGCTACTCACCGAATTCATCGTTCGCGAGGATGCCCAACTACTTTATGGATTTCTCAGCGCCACCGAGCGAGAAGCCTTCCGCCTGTTGATCAAGATCTCAGGGGTAGGACCGCGAACCGCCCTGAGCATTTTGTCGGGGCTGTCGGTAGAGGACTTGGCCCAGGCTGTTGCCGCCCAAGAAAGCATCCGGCTTACTCGGGTCCCGGGTATCGGCAAAAAAACTGCCGAAAGGCTTTTGCTCGAATTAAAAGGAAAATTTACCGCTCCCCAGGCCGCAAGCCAGCACCAGGCGCCTCGCGATGATTTGCTCGAGGTCCAGCGTGCCCTCGTTGCCTTGGGCTATTCGGAGAAAGAATCAGGCGTAGCGCTTCAGTCAGTGGCGCCGGGCACGAGCGTTTCTGAAGGTATTCGCCAGGCACTTAAACAGCTGTCAAAAGGCTCGGCACGATGAGCATTCAACACGATCAGCTAAGTGCCACCCGCCTTATTGCCCCGCAGCCCCAAACACCTCAAGAAGAGGCCATCGAGCGCGCCCTTAGACCCAAAACCCTCAATGATTACGTGGGGCAGGCTCGAATCAGAGAGCAACTGGGCATTTTCATTCAAGCGGCTCGCCAACGCGACGAACCGCTCGATCATGTTCTGCTCTTTGGCCCACCTGGACTTGGTAAAACAACCCTCGCCCATATTCTGGCCCAGGAAATGGGTGTGAACTTGCGTCAGACCTCCGGACCAGTGCTTGAACGCGCGGGCGATCTCGCAGCGCTTCTGACCAATCTTGAGCGCCAAGATGTGCTTTTTATCGACGAGATTCACCGCCTCTCA
>Ga0194133_10002383_pt1 | contig 29260 bp, 13 predicted proteins | sample TA2KigOf40mmetaG_FD_155448 | JGI IMG/M metagenome (GOLD analysis project Ga0194133, IMG submission 155448) | Freshwater microbial communities from Lake Tanganyika, Tanzania - TA2015055 Kigoma Offshore 40m | ecosystem: Environmental > Aquatic > Freshwater > Lake | place: Tanzania: Lake... | reverse complement strand
ATTTGGTCTTGAGGAAAACATGTTACTTGGTGAGTTTGCAAAAGGGCTTCAAATTCTTGCATCTCAGAATGTTTGATTAACCTGAATTAAAATATTTTTACTTATTTGGCGAACATTAATTTGAGAATAATGTTGACGACCTGTCGAGATACATTTTTTCCATGATATGAAAGGCAGGAAGTTGTTGGCACCTTTCATCTTTATACAGAGTAGCCAACATACGACTACGTTGTTGACCAGCAGAGGCCTAGATGACCAAGAAAGAAAAGTTACGCAGTCTTTTGGTAAGAAAACTATTTCTGTTCTTGATGACTAATTACCAAAATAGTGCAGACCATAGCTTTTTTGAGCGCAGTTTGCCTTTCATCATCATGAATTATAACTTTATAGGAGAGTTCGTTATAACGTGAAGCAGCCTCTATGAATTTTCGTTTGAAGTCAAGAACTCGAGCTTGGCAAACTTTGTAAACGACCTTTAAAATGATATGCATTGAAAGGTATGTTTAACTTAAAAGCAATAAATTTTAATTATACCACTAAATTTGTATTTTTAGTTAACGTTTGTAGTTGGGCAGCTCTATTTATGAATACTTCTGCCTGGACCGAATCTTCATCTTCAAGGCATAATCTTGCAATTTTGAGGTAAGTCTCCAATTTGTAGTCCACTGAGTACTGCTTTTGCCCCGTTTCAAGAGGAATTCCAATCAAAACAATTGCTGCTTGTCGCCAGTTGCACTCCCTCTCATAAATTTCAGCAAGGTGTTGACGGATTATTCCAACCTTTAAAAATTCATTTTTAAATTAAGACCAATCAAGGAAATTCATGATCTTAAAATTAGTTGACAAACAGTCAAAAGTTTTTCAATTTTGAAACTGAGAACTTTTTAGAGAAGTACCTGATCTTCAAATGAAATCACTCTAGGCTGTACAATGTCAAGCAAATAGTGTGAGACAGCTTTGGCCACAGAATCCTGCTGAGTTTGCATGTGGGTACTGGCTTCAGTCAAAAGTTGCCTTAATGAGATATTCGTGAAAGATTATGAATGAATTAGACTTTACACGATCGGGCTAGAGTTTGCAAAACGTTTAACCAACTTCAACAAAATGCCCTTACCTTGAGATGACAAGGCTAACATTTTCGTTTACGATTGCCTCAATAAAAAACTTCAATCCATCGACTAGTTCTTGCTCTCCCAGCTACAAAAATAGTGTTTACACTACAAAGTGCAAATCGTTTTTATTTTAAAAAGTCCCTTTACCTGAAGTATGCCATCTAAAATTGCTTTATATTTGTCAAGCACTTCTTTGTGAGTCCCACATGTCTGAGCCAACTGCAAAAGCTGGCTCCTGAACTGTACCGCCATTCTTGACGATATAGTTTGTTAAAAATTTGATGAAGAAAAGTACAAAATACCAAAGGTTTTAAAGTGATTTACAATGCAAAGAAATCAGTACTCGATCAAGTAGAATAAAATTTATAAAGGCCCTTCATTGGCTTGCTTTTTTTACTTCAAAAAAGGTCCAAAAGTGAATTAACAAATCTTCAGAGGTCAAAGCCGATTTCTTGTGTATATTTTAGATTTTTTATGCATATCTTTGGTTGGAGTGAAAATCCGTACGGACTACGGATATCTACGGGTAAACAATCGAATGTAAATATATTTTCGTTTTTGACGTTTTGTCAATTTTGAAACTAAGCTATAAGAGTTAATTGCACGCCAATTGCCAAAAAGCTTACAGCTAGTTATAACAATTACAATGTTCAAAGCAAGAAAAGTTTCTGTAATGCTCAGGTTAGGAAATGTTATGATTTCTCGACAACTGAATAGTCATATTCCAAGAGTCCCTGTTCAGACAGCAGAGCCAATTTCAGTAGAAGTATCAGAAGAAACAATTCAACTTTTGGAAAAGATTTCTTTGGTAAATTCATCGTTTCTTGTAAATTGAATGCTGTATTTGAAAAATCTCAAATATTAGGTTAACTTTGCTAATGCTGAGGGTGTTCAGAGGTTGAGAGAGGCCATTTCGTTTGCTCTCCCAATTTTAGACGTGGATACAAAGCAAGTTGAGCCCATGTATTCCGTCCTTCAGGAAGAGACTCTCAGGTAAAGCTTTCGATCTATTACATGAATATTTTTTAATCCTTCAAGCTTTTATTTTATATTAACAGACTTAGAGATGACGAAGTTACTGAGGGAAACTGTCGAGAGGACATTTTACGTAATGCCGTTCTTTCAGAGGAGGATTATTTTGTGTCTCCTCTAGGAAATATACCTTTTTCTGGACACACAGATGATTAATGGTTGTCAAGAACTTTTTACTTGAATTTAAAGAAAAATGGATTGGTGTTACACAATTTTTCAGACTTTCGATTGTAGAGTCTACAAAGTTTTGTTTTCCTGTCATGAGCTTTGTTCTAAACACATCAAAAAACTTTTTGTGTCTTCCTTAATAAGTAGATTTTATTTTGTAAAAATCAGTACGGTACTAGTGTAAAAATTGGTTTTGAAGCCTTAGAAAATCTTTTTAGCGTGCAGAGAAGCAATGACCAATGGGGCGTGGAAAAATAAAAAAAAGGTTTTTAGTAGGTAATTCTCTCCAAAGAGAACTGAGAACCCTTTTCGAAGCTTCTTTTTGTCCTTCAGGTTTTATTTCGTTGCCTTCACAACAGCAAGTAATCCACTCGATGTTCTATTCATTTCAGACAGAATTTATGAAAATCATTTGGTTGTAACATGCCATATCGTGTATTCAAGATCAAGATTTAATTGTTATAGGTCATTATTTGGTGGATCAAGATAAATTCAACTTCCCTTATTAGTTCTTGCCGCTGACATTCTCATCGCTATCGTCTGAAACTTCGATTCTCATTCGCCTTTGGAACAGCTTTTCAAGAATAATGTTGTCAGCACTTGCTCTGCCAGAGGCTCTCCTTGGCACTTCAATCCTGCGAAGGCTATACTTGCGATTTTTTATCGCGTCTAAGATGTCGTTACTCAAAAAACTTTGAGCCGGGTCAGGGTATCTGTATCAAACAAAAACATGGTGGTAAGGGTTTGCTAACATGATTCAGCAATACTAATCAGATCGGTTTTATTTTACCTACAATCTTCAATTTTAGAACATGATCTTGACCTGGTTTTGATACTTCGGACACCTACTAATAATTGAAAAGCTCTAAAGGCTCATTTGTAAGGATATTTGGAAAAAGTAGCCACATACTATTTTTTCGACCTACGAAGTTGAAAAATGAGTTTGAAGGTGGTGGTGGAGCTGGTGGAGGGGCAATCACTTCCACCGCATGTGACTCATTTCTTTTCATGGTGTTTGAATTATTTTTTAATTCCTCCAGTTCATTCTCAAGGAGCAATATTTTATCCATTCCGACTTTAGCCTGAGACCTCAACTGATTATTTTCTTCACACTGTTGGGAATACTCTACTTCCAGACATCTCAGTCTGTCTTTTAAGAGCTGATGAGTTGTACAGAGAACCTAAAATAATGTTATAATATAAGTAAAGTTTCGGCTTAACAGATAACAACTTCACCTTGAGGTGCCTCTCTTTTTTCTCCAAGATCTTCAACTTTTCTTTCAATCTTAAAGTCTCTCTTCGTAAGAAATGACAATCCTGACACTCGGATGCTGGTGAACTAGAACTCAACCATTCGTCAAAGTTCAACATTTCGCAAGAAACGCTGCCAGAAAAATCAGTCGAAAACGAAAAGACTGGATTCATGGTTAGATTACCTTTCACATGTGGCAGTGATATCAAAAAAAAGATTATTCGTTGCAGTTAAAGCGAGGATTTTTCAAAGGGCGTTGCTGTTTTTTATTCAAATAATTACCCAATTTATAACATAACATTTTTTAGCCTCTACCAATAGGTGCATTTGTATTTTAATATTTAAATTTCATAAAAAGCTAACTTTAAGCATTTATTGATGAATCACATGAAATTAGTTACTTAAATTTTAGCATTATTTTAGAACGAAGTGCAGTATTTCGATTTGGGTGTGTGCTTCTTTTCAAAACGCGTCACGTAAATTAACGGAATTACAATATGTCGTTCTAAAGCAAAAACGCCTTTGGTCTAAATGCGTTCGATTATTACATCCGAAATTGTCAGCTCTCTGATAAAATTTATCCAGTAATCCGAAATCCTGAACATGCTTGTGAAAGTAAGTCTTAAAGCCTTCCTTAGTTTATCTAAATACTATCAGAAACATGCCTGCTGAAGAACATCTTTCACACATGTCAAAATTAAACATTATCAAAAATGAAAAAAGTCGAATTTACTTAAAAGCAATAGGATAGTGAAACCATTTAGAACCCTGCCCTTCCCAGGACGATACCGACAACGAAAATTCCTATCATCAAAAGCGACATATTGCAAAAGACTTTCAACCCGAGGGTCAACAGTTGATCTGTACCAAGTTTGACAACCTGAAAGTTTAGTCTTTTACTTGTGAAAATACTATTACGCTGATAGATTTTTTATCATTCACTTACGTCTTTTCTGCTGTTTTGACTTTCGTTGATTTTATCTTCGATGCCCTTTAAAAAACTTCACTCTTTTCATTGAAAGGATAAGAATGAAAAACTTAGTTCACCTTCTCTGTGTTTGAATTCTCTGTGCTTCCTTCCCATTTTATACGCTCTTGATCCCTTTTCCTAATGCTGACACTTTCACGAATTTGAGTTGGATTATTTTGAACCGATTTGAAGCAAAAGTTTTTAGCCCCTTTCTTGAGGTGACAAGGGTCCAATACAGCAAGACAGTCTCTGAGAAGATTGACTTGAAAGGAATGAAGCAAACTATGAAACTGAGACTTTTACTTGACTTTGGGAGCCCCATTGACGTCATTGAATGGGAGCTGCTCGCCGAGTCCAACTAATCTGGGTATTTTGGTTGACCTTCGGCCCCCCACACCGGTGAATGGTAGAAAAAGCCTCAGTTGCAGTACCAGAATTTTATCAGGCGGGGTGGCATTCCTAACAAAAATCCAATATTATTTTGTTTAAGGTACTAATTAACACTCACCATCTTGCATCAGGGTCTAGATCAGTCAGGGAATTCGGTACCTCAGCTCCATGGATCTAAAAATTTCAGAAACAGCTTTATTTCTAAGACACATGGCTCATTTATCAACCCAGCAGACTGAGAATAGTTAACCTAGTTTTTTAACTCTACCAAATAAGAACCTTACAAACTTTTTTCGATGAGATTAAAGCAAAGGCTTTTAGAAAAGAGAGCCTCTGACAGAAGACAATGACAAAAGAATTTAAAGTTCAATTATAGTAAAAAGCACTAAAGAAGTCCTTCTCACCAAGAATTCACCTAAAATGTCACGAATGATAAAGCTATTTTACTTGCAAATGGCAGTGGCTATCAAAATGCACTTCAAATGGTTTGTAGGTAACAAGCACTCCTTTTTTGAGACGCGGACCAATAATTCCATCTCCAACGGACACAAAGAAGTGACCTAAAAATGGTCGCGTTAGTTAAAAAGGTGGGTCGGAAGTTAGACCTCAGGTTACTACCAATCGGCCCATCCGTCTTGATCTTGTACATGATTTTACGTGAAGAGAGATTCGTCAAGGTTAAGTGCTGCCTGACCCCCGAGATGAAGGTTAAACTGTCTTTGGGTTCAACGGAGAATAACGGACAAGGAGCAATTTTTTCAATCATTTCTGAAAAAATCAGTTAAAACATTGACCTTAAGGGAACCCTCGTTGGTCTTACGTTCACCTAAAAATTAACGGCCAGGCAAAGATGCAAAGACAGCCACGAAAACCTAGAATAAAAATCTTAAAGGTAGATTTGACGAATCAAGAAAAGTGCCCTTTGCTGCAAAGCATCCTTTAAAATCTTAAGTATAATAGTAAATTTTAATATTTTTCTCTTTTCGAGTAATAAAAGCTGCAATCAAAAATATAATCTAAAAAGTATTACCGTGGAAGCCAATCTCTGATATTTCTTCTCGGTCGGTCAAACTTAGTGTAAACTGGGTTAGCTGACTGCTGAGTGGGTCTGGGTTCCACGGCAAGAGCTAGCGATGGTGCTTTACTGCTTTAAAAGTTTAATTTAGTAAGTGAAGCCGAAACGAGTCAAACGACAAACTTTTCTTTAACAGGATTAGACTCATATTTTCATATCAAGTCCGGCGGTTCAACGCTAAATTTTCTGGCGGGCTGGCTGGCGGCTGGCAGGCTGATCCGAATTTCTAAACAAAACGCGTAATGCATCAGCGCATTAACTGGTTTTCCCATTTTATATTCTGTAGAAATTCGAACATTAACGCCAAGACCAAGCTAGGGATGTGGTCAGCACTGGCCTTTAAAGTTCACACCGGCTAAAAATATCAAGGTTACCCAAATCATTTCTTGAATTCGTGCTCGTTTCTATATGATTCTGTCTTGGCAACTGCATTTTGAAAGAGGAATCTGTCTGTTTGAAATTTGAAAGGATAGGGGTTGGACTCGAGACGTAAAAATATCCCTACGAAACGTTGGATTATCTTATCATCCATCAGTGTCCGGCACTCGACCTTAAAGTTAAAGAGTTCGCAGATTATATATTAACCCTCCGCTGTAGTGTACTCAGTATGTGGAATGTGGTTCGTTAATCCGTTAATCGTTTTCCGCCAAGTGTATAAAAAGCTAAATCGGTCACCGATCCTACGGCAGTGACAAAACGTTAAACAAAACTGGTTAATACCCTAAAACTGCTACGTCTATATCTATAAATAGGCTAATCATCCGTCAACAGCTCTAAGCTCATTAGCTCAATTAAGTGGCAAGACTGCAACATGAACCCGACTCATCTCTCCGACAAGGAACATCTAAAATTACAGGTAGTCCCTTTTGTTCATTTGGTTTCCGAAGAGTCGCCCTCGATTTCTTATAGAGATGGCCCTTGCCCGAGCATACTTCTGCTGACCACCGGTAAATAAGGGGACCAACCGGCTCTTAGATACGACCCGACCCGATAAAAATTAGATTCTTTGGGGAAAATTTATTTATGCTGTATTTCCCACATGAAAAGCCATTTGAAATTAGACGAAGTTAATTCAACTTAAAAAGTAGCACGTGTCAACTAAGTTTGAAGTTCAAATGTACTGATTACGTCCTTTTGCTTTTCAATTCGTAGACATTCGAGCATCTGTTCACAGATAATTTACACAAGAGGTAAATAGAGATGAATCAAGGTTATTTTCATATGGCCGGTCATTGGAGACTGATTGAGAGTTAGGAAAATCAGTTTCATTTCTATTCCCTTCATCCAAAAGATCCCCTGGATTGCTGAAAGAATCATATTGAAGACTTGCTGAAGAAGAAGCCCGGTCAAACGCCAATCCATTTATTTAATTATAACAAGTTCATAAAAAGATAAGCTCGGTTTTACCTGATTGGGTTAGGTTCTAACCTAGACTCGTCAAAAAAAAAGCTACAAAAAAGTATGAATTTTTTAGCCCACCCAAAATGACCAAGGTACAGCTTTGATGGAGCCAAAACCGGGATTTCACACCCAGAACTTTCAGCCCAAGACTTTTCTTGCTGAGGGAGGCACAAAATCGGCCAACGTCAGAATGAATTTGTCCGGATGGAGTCTGCCAGAGACGCGCGGCTTGCCTACGGTGGCCAATGTTAGTCTTCTTTTGTTTCTAATTTAATGGTAAAAACCTAACCTACCATCTATATCTTACTAGAACAACCTTGCAAGTGCGACTCAGGCAACTTCTTTCCAATCAGATGGTAGATTCTCTAGTATTTTGACAACCTGAATCATAAAGCTTGAGGCCTCATATTTTAGGCAACTCTTCGTTCGTGTCGTTCATGTCATCAATATTCACATACATGATGGAAGAAAACAAGTCCCTGAAAGAAAATATTAAGTAATTTTAGGAAAACGTTGTTCATTCTTAATGTTTTAAACTGGTGTTTTGTAATGGCAAATGAGTAATGATTTTATTTTCAATGTGAAATTGATTTTTTAGGGAGCTTGTCGATGAAAACAAGCGTTTGAGGTCTCAATTCCCGTGTGACATGCAAGAGTGGAGCAAAAGAAGGCAAATAGATGCCGACCTTGAAAAGTTTGGGCAACGTGAATTGGTAGGTTTCTTGACTGAGTGATCAATTTCAACAAAACATTTACCGAATCAAAAAAGGTTTATAAAATGTAACAGACTGAGAACTGGGAGACTAGGGTTCGGTCACTGATTTGGCCAGAATCATAGAACCCTGGATTTTATATTAATTAATTTATGACACCACTAAGAATTATCTTTTAAAAAGTTGACTGCTGCGAAGAAATTTGAAATATTTAACCCCTTATTACTTTTTTAAAACCCAAATCAAGTGATTGTTATTAAGATACACCTTAAATTTGGGAGAATTGTCGCAAAGGTCACATTTTCGGCATCAAATTGATGGGGTGTCAGAATATTTAGTTCTTAAGCAAAAGCCGTCGTTCAGTTCAAAATAACTCCATTTTAAATATTCTCTTCACTCTTGTTATTACTTTTATTATATCTCCTGTATTCCACTTTACCAAACAAAGGACAAGTCCAGAAGACGAGGCAGTAGCTCCGACGAAAGCGTTGCTCGTGCTCGGCGATCACGTTCAAAGAACAAAGGAAGAAAACGCGAACCCAGGTCCAAAAGAAGTTCCTCCGGAACAAGCTTATCATCAGTCTCGACGGACAGATCTCTGAAACGTGGAAGGGTAACGAACAGAAGATCATCAGAGAGATCCTTCTCGAAAGACGGTCAGCCAAAACGCCCCGTAGGTGAGTGTCAAAAACTTGAGACAACTGGAGTTGACCTTAAACATAATACAACAGAATATGGTAAAATCCAACAAACTAACTTTACATCTTCCTCGTCAAACCCTCACTTCTGCTTCTTTTACTTTTTAGAAAGAAGCAAATCGTCTCAGAGTCAGAGGTCGTTCACACACTCGGGTACCTACCCAAACATGCATCGAAAACCGTGGCAGAAAAAGTCCTACTACAAATCAGGCTTTCCTCGCTGGTCTTGTCCAAATTTAAAGCCACAGCACCATCGCTTTAAGAGTGACGCCGGAGAAAGCCAGCCAACGCTTCCAGAAGAAGATAATACCACTTTGCCTCGGTTCAACCCTTCTTACAAACCCCGAGAGGATCAAAAATAATAGCTTTTGACTATTCTGCGAATTTTGACTCAATAATTAGGTCAATCTCTCAGACGCAACATCCCCTTCGAATGCTTTCTCTTTTTTTCAACTTCAATTAGCCAAGATTTTTTAAACTTCTTCCATGATGACGCATGTGGCAAAGATCCAGAATATGGACTACAATGCTTGTTTAAATTTTTAGAGTTTTCCCATCGAATAAAGTCTGATCATTATGAAATGGAAATAAATCAAGATCAATAATTTGAAGAGAGGTTTCAAGTCCAAGACACGGGGCGTATAAAACGGCGGTGCTATTTGATTGCAAAAGCTTGAATTTCGATCCGGAATGTAGGATTGATTTGGGCGGGAATATTTCGATCTGGATCGCCCAACCCGAATTGATTTTGGCGGGAGTCTTTCAAACTTGCATAGCGCAACCTCCTTACTACTAAGGCGTTTTGTAGTAAAGTAAAGCCTAGAGGTCGTTTTTTAGAATATGTTTGTGTGTCATTTTGAAAACTTAACAGTTTTTTTGTCATATATTGGTACTTTTGTAGCGCCACCTCAGGGTTAGTAGCTTATAGACCTTTTTTCGTTTGATCAACATCGAGATTCACAATTCACTCGACAGATTCTCGAGACATTGTCATTCGGCGGCCGGAAATGAAAGTGCAACGAATCTTTTATTTATCTGAGTGTGTTAACTGTTAAAGAAAAGCAGTGACTTTTTTCTTACTGTTACTGAGGTTTGTTGGACTTTTTTAGTGTCATTCCCATAGTTGATTTTTGTGGCCTGGCATTATAAAAAAAAGTCTTCAAATTAATACTAAGGAATATACTTTGAAACACATTTCATACAACTAATATATAAGTTAGTAAGTTTGCATTTTAGAGGAAAACATTTGTGACCAAATATAGCCTTTTAGTACAAAAGATATGACAAAAGTTTTTTGTTGCATCTTGCTCGAGCTGTAGCTTTTGGTAACACAAAGTTGTGGTAATTTGAAGACTTTTTAGCCCGCCGCTGCTGTCACTGGTCTTGACTTTGTGCAACTAATTATTGTGTTATTTCAGTGAGGGTGCGTCGGTCCTTTGCTGAAGATGGGATTAGGCTCTGGCCCCGAGTGCAAAGGCGACGTCAGCTACCCTTTGACGCAGGTTTCCTTGGCCTTGTCAAAGTCTTTGATTGCCGAACAAGGCGATCCTACTTTGTCTTTGGAGAGTGCCGAGTGGTACTGGGGTGACATCAGTCGGGAGGAGGTCAACGAGAAGCTTCGCGACACACCAGACGGAACGTTTTTGGTCAGGGACGCTTCCAGCGGTCGGGGCGACTATACGCTGACCCTCAGAAAAGGTGGAAGTAATAAACTGGTAAGTGGCAAACTGATTTTTAGCGTTGTGTTGCGCTCAATGCATCTCTTCCTCCTCCTTGCAGGTAAAGATATCGTCGTCAGAGGGAAAATATGGATTCAGCGACCCTCTCTGGTTTGATTCGGTGAGGTCTCTGATCGAACACTATCAGGTCAACTCGCTGAAAAAGTACAACAAGGACCTTGACACGCGACTACTCTATCCCATCTCAAGGTATTTTTTCAGTGCCCTTCTATCATCCACCGTGCGAAATGGATCAAGTTTTACATCACTAGCAATCGACAGATGCGTTTGTTTTTCACCCCCATTTCACTTATTTTTAAGACCACTCTTGCCAGCCAAAAACTATCCCGGATCGGAAGGTTTTTTGAGCACGAGTGATACCCTAATTTGTTGTTTTGTATAGTTTGAATAGAGTAATTTTTTTCTTGTTGCCATGTGTTGACGAGTTGCCTGACTTACCTTGTTTTCTTACACAGGTACTCCTTCCTTGGTGACGAAGATTCAATGAGGTGCCCGGAGGTCTCAATGAACGAGGCATGGCAATTTACCAATGTTAATTAGCTATCTTTACTTCAAAAGAAATTTGATTTTTAATCCAATCTGGTCTAATACCACAATAGTACCATGACACGAAGCGAAACGACAACTTTAGTTTTTCAACACATATTTATTTCAGAATGTCGGAAAGCTTCGTCTTTTGAACATGCAGTACTTGAAAAAATCTCAGCTGTACGATTCGCTTTTCGATGAATACCAGCGAAGAACCCAGATTATGACTGGACAAAGACAAGCCCTCGAGTCCTTGCAACTCTTGGTCAATCTGATCGATGATCAGGTACCCCTTGAGATTGAAATAGGAAGTTAGAATAAGTTTATGAAACAGACAGTATTTTGTCATCCTTAACTTAATCAGTGCACCGTTGTGTGTAATTTGTCATCTTTGTTACTTTCAAAAATTATTATTATTATTATTATTAACTTCTTTGATTCATACATGACATGAAACAGACATTACATTACGTTTAGCTGATATATCTCGTGAGGAAATTGCTCTGGCAGTTCCAATAAAACAAACAATGTGAAAATAAAAGTTCTTTTCACATTTTTAAGAGTATAAACTTATTCGTTTCAGCGCTCTTTGCTTGAAAAATCCCAAGAAAAGGTACTTCCGCACGAGAAACCACAATTGAAATTTAACCTGGACAGACTGCAGTCAAAGTATTTAATGTACAAGTATGAACTCTTAAAAGTAAGTAGAAAAGTTACTTTACATACCTGTGGCAATTTTAGTTGCAAAGGTTTTTGAAACAGCACAATAAAATAACTACAACGAGCAAAGAAAGAGCTCTGATGTGTTTTTTCTAGGTCAAGCGTGAGGTGCTGGCATATAACGAAAAGAGTCGAAAGCTTGACCAGGACATGAATGCTTTGAAACCAGAGGTTACTTTTTCAACTTGCCTAAATCAATAGGAGATCAGATATTCGTGAAGATTTACTTTTAGGTAGTCAAATTATACAAACAGTGCCAGCAGTTGTCAAACTTCTTGATGCGTAATGGCATTCATTCTCACGAGCTTCCAGGATCGTGGAATAAAATTTCCTCGCATAATAAGCGAGCAACCAACTTTCAGTCAGCGTCTCATGATCCATATGTTCCCTCAGAAGTTATGGAAGTCAAGGGAAACTCACCAAGGTCGGCAGTGGATTCGTCTTCCATAGATCTTTCTCTCTGTGATATGGAAAACTGGTGATATAATTTACAGCTTGTTTTTAAGGCTTGTTGTATGAGACGTCTCGATTCTAATACTTAGGTTCTTCAAAGAATTGAAACGAGAAGAGGCTGAAGAGCTTCTTAACGGAAAGCCACAGGTAGACTTACTCTATGAAAGCCCTTTGAATTTTTAAAAAATTATAAATAGTGACTGCTTTTTTTAGGGCACCTTTCTTATTCGGCCTTCGTCAGATGGACACCATGCCCTATCAATTGTGTGCTTGGGCAAAGTAGGCCACTGTAAAATCATCAAATCCGTTAAAGGATTCGGTTTTGCAGACCCTTTTTGTGTGTTTCGCACACTGGTAGATCTGGTTTTGCACTATTCAAAGTTTGGGTGAGAAGCTGTTTTATACGAAGGATAAATGTTTCAAAATCTCGTAAAAATTTGTAATCCTTATAATTATGTGTATTTTTTCATTTCAAGGCTTGAAGACCATAATCAAGAGCTTCAAACTACTCTGCAAATCCCGATTCGTTGTCTATAACGTTTCTTACCCTCTCGAATCTCATTTTCTTGTTTAAAATTCTTGTGTGATATTTCAACAAAATACGTATGAAACTTCAACCTGTACGTACCTCCCACCATTTTGTAGCATTTTCGCATTTTTTTTCATTCAACTTGCAGCCATTTTCTTACCTAGCTTTTTACTGTAGTAAATTTGACGGTAATCTACCGTATACTGGTGAGGTTTAAACCTTATTTTCTTAATTTTTTTCTAACCAATAAGCAATGCTACTTAAAAGTGAAGTGTCTAAGTACATTGCCTCTTTTTTGTAGTTGTTTTCTCTCATTTAGTGTCTTTAATTTTTGTGTTTCTTTGTACAATTGATGCCTGCTTTGGCTCTGTGGGCTAAGGCCACCTCGTGCAGTTCGTTCCAAGTTTGAAATCTCTTTGTTATTCCAAACGGAAGTCACCTAGCCTTGGCTTCCCAGTAATGTCAGCTTTTTGTAGCAACTCGAAATTTTTTGAGATGAAAAATAAAGTAAAATTTATCTTTTTTAGTTATGCATATATTTTCAGAATAAAAGATTTTATGTAGTTCTATATCTTTCAATTCACTGGTTCTAGACGAAAAGACTGAATAACAGGGAACCAAAGATGGTGTTCACTCAACATTCGTTTGTTTGTTCTATCCTTTCCATATATCTATGCTTTGCTTACCTTGGTTTGCCTGCCATCTTATTTTTTAACCAAGGTTTTTCAATCCCAAATTAAACTTTTAGAAGTTGTACTTCGTTCGCTGCAGCCATCGAAATCATAAAGGGGAAGTAAAACTTCATTTCAATCCCAAAATGGCTAGCTTGACGAGAATCTGTCTCAGAACTGCCATTGCCCAGGGCTCAAAGTTGAACAGTTCACGTGCATTATCGTTAAGCGCTGTAAGACCAAAAGAGGAGTGGAGTAAGTAATCTATCTGCCACTGAATTTGATTTAAACTCTTTCTAGATTTCATTTTGTCTTAATTTTCAGCTATGAACGATCCTCTTGAGCACGCCACTGGGCTTGAGAAGTGGGAAATGACGCAAATGAAAGCTGGAAATGATGTAAGTTTTACACCTTCCATGAAATTACAGCTTGGCATGATGATTGTTGCTCAATAAGAGTTGAGGTACTTTTTTTCACAGGATCCCTTCTTCATGAAAGCTCGCAAGAGGGGGAAGGGCACCAAAGAGGAGCCCAACATTGTTGACGCTTATGACACGTACAGGATGGTTGGATGCATCTGCTCCGATGAAGTTTCCCACATTAAATGGTTCTGGCTTTATGAAGGCAAACCAAAGCGATGCTCTTGCGGTTACTGGTTCAAGCTTGTTGCCCACGAGGCCCCCGACGCAACCAAGCTTCCCGTCTAAGCTTTTTGTTAGGTAGTTTAATTATCTTAAAACAAACAGAGAATGTCCAAGTGTAGACAATAAAGAACATGATAACAGTGTTGGGATTGCTCAGATTTACTCCGAAAAGAAATAAATTTAAGGACTGAAAGGGCTGTTGTTTTCATGTTAAATGGTAAACTGTCTATCTTTGTGCTCATGTTTTCATCACAACATGAAAATTATGAATCACGAAGAAGTTGCTCTTTGAACCAATTAAAAACAAAGTTAGTCTTGCAGTTGGGTAAAATGTGTCGTATGAATAAAGATAAAAAAATTCAAAAAACCAATGGATTCTTGGGATCATCAGTTTATTTTAAAGTCAAAGAAACAAAATAAGTGAAATAAATAGTTGCAAGTTAGCGTCCACCTCCTCCTCTTGATCCTCTCAAACCTCGAGATCCGCGTCCCCTTCCCCTCTCACGGACTTTAGGGGGTGGAGATTTAGGTCTCAAGGCTTCTATTCGTTCTAAAAATTGGAATTGCGATCAAGTCGATGAACCCAGGAATGTTAAAGTTTGACCGAGTTTTCTTACCAGTTGAACCTGTGACGGTACCATCATTAAAGTATCCTTTGTAGGCGTCCTAAAATCAAGGTTTTTTTATTCATTTAAGTCCAGAGCAAATACTTAACTATTAACGAAAGTGTTGAGTTTAAACCTGGTCAAAATTTGAAATCGAAAGATCAGGGCCAATTGTCAGCCAACCTAAAAAAATCTCAAGTCATAAAACGCCTAATATTTTATAGAAAAGCCAAAAAATCCAGTCTTTTTAAAACATTAGGTTGCATGATCTTTTAGGAAAGTATTTCACAAAAACCTGGTCTTATGGTCGAATCGCGGCCAAAAATTTGTAACCTCCTTTTGCCTAGGCAAAAATGCTCTATGATATGAAACATTTCGACCGGCTTGTCCAATGAGCCAGGAGCTCCATCCTCTGCTATTATCAGATCGATATCCCTGGTTTTGTGTGAAAGTGCTTAGTGTGAAATCGTTATTAAAGGTGCATTTTGGTCTTACACATTTGCATGGATAAAATCTCCGTCAGTTGATCTTCTCACAGTTCCCTTGATTCCCATTAAACAGTGCTCCTTTGTTCGTTGAAAAGCAGAGTTTGGTTCCAAGACTTTTACACCGCCTCCTTTATGGTTTGTCTAATTTTTTGCCGAAAAATTCATCTTAAGCTTTAATATCTCCAATTTTGTAAACATCACTTTATTCTATGGTTTGATCTCAAAGGAAAAAGAGCAGTTTCCGTTTCACCTGTATCCAACAAATATCTTCACATCTACGAAACCCCCAACTCTGGAGGCACAATCTCCCGAGATCCAGCCCATCGGATGATCCACACCTTTCAAACATATATTTTTAGATTTTCTGTCACAAAGCTTTTTAACAATATTCTTACCACAAAAAAACAAACGATCTGGATGCAGATATTTCAGCAATGTCAAGTGCCATTATCTTATCCCAATCCCAGAACTTAACATTTGTCACTCCATGTGACCGGGCATATTCTTCCTAAATATAATCCAATAATATTCATGAAAATCGTAACATTTAAGAAGGTTTTGAAATTCTTTACCAAAGGTGGTTCTATTAGAATCACGTCAAATTTTTGATCTAAAACGGTTTCATAATGAAAAATATGTCAACAAGATCGTGAAGAAGATATTTTTTGAATATTCACGCAGAATTTTACCCAGGCTAGATTTTAAGTCAAACGTTTCGAGATCGCATCTCAGGTACATGGGTGGATGGGCAGTGTTTGAAACGAGATCATTTTTTAATCGGATCAGCTCACGAAGTTTTGGATATTCTTCGAATCTGTAAACTTTCTTAATAAAATATCGCCTGTAAAGTTTTAAGAGACAAGCTTTCTTGTAGTATACCTATCAGCAAGCCCAACGTCACGTATAAAGTTTTGAGGCCTTTGTCCTGTGTCGACAAAGTGCTGGCTGTAATCGTTGTGAGGATTCAAACTTTGAGTCCCTTTAAGAAATGCCTTAGAGTCACGAAACTCGTCCTCTTCTGTGTCTTCTCCATCTTTTCCTGTTCTTCCTTTGAGGTTTCTTTCAAACCCTTGAGTCATGGAAATAATGAATGAAATAAGGCAAAGCTTTGAATTACAAGGGCTAAACGAATCCTCACCCATAATATTTTCAGAAGTGGACTGCATGGTCGGTCTATGGTTCAATTTTGCAGGCAAATTACTTTGACAATCATTCCTTTTTGTTTTTAGCTGACTAGGTAATTTACCACTTGAAATAATCGAACGAACACCCAGAGCAGTTTCCAGATCTCTGACACCTAAAGTTTGCTTGAGAAGTTCTTTCCTGAGCTTTGAACGCTCGCGATAGAGTTTTAGTCTTTCACTCATTCTTACATATGTTAATAACTTTCTTTATGAAACAAACTTAGATCTGTCCAACATGAGGGAATTTTCAAATTAGATTTAGATTTTTGTTTTGTTTTCAACTGCAACATAAACAACTCCATCCACGGACGCGAATGAAGTTATCAATTTGTTGTTGTTTAGAAACCTGTGGAATATTATACCCTCCCAACTGATCACCATAGAAATATCTGCCTTTAGGATAATGAAAAATTCGTTTCGTCCAGGAATAATAAGCCCAGAAAAGTTAAATTTTATTTGAAATTTAAAGCTTTTTTGAAAAAAGTTTTTTAATAATAAAGTTCATCTCCAAGCTTATTGAATCAATAATATCAGTTAATTTAATATAATTGTCAGCCATGAAAATTCAGTCATTATGCTGAATATTAAACTTAGTTTTTGTGGCCTGATAAATCCTGTTGAAGTTAATTGTGAGGTTCGATTTATGAAGTTGAGTAGAATGATGATATGAGTCCCCAAAGGAGTAGAGGCTTAAACCGGGGTGAAAACTTTGTTGAGCATATGGGAAAAATATATGAAAAGGTATGATTAATGGATTATAAGAAGATAAAAAAAAATAAGTATAGCAAAAGTAAAGTTCTGATTTCTAATAGTAGAAATGATTGGATGGAAGATACAATTTTAGTGTTAGCAAATAAAAGTAATTTATGTCAATAATATAAACAAAATATTTTGCCCAAAACTAGTTTGCCTATCAAACAGTCCGCCCAACCTCTTGCCTACCCCAGTAAAAACCCAGACGAGGCCCGACCCGGGCCTCATGGACCTCATCCGACATTTATATATCCTTATTAGCGGGCTATTTTATAACTAACCTAACCCTGTGAGGTTTGACCTGTAGGGATATAAAGGGGTAAGGTTAAGCTAAGTTATGTTAGGGGAGGGGGTTAATAGCCCTGCAGGGTTATGTTGGAGGGTTAATAGTTCCACAGGGTTAGGTTACCAAAAATAGCCCCGCTATAGTAAGGATATTAAAGTTGGGTAAGACTAGGGCAGGGTTCTAAAATGGGGTGAGCGAGCTCGTAGTTGGGTGTAACATCAGGGTACGGTCCCTAATTTATGTCTGTCCGTCAATACGCCATGTCTGTCTATGCCTGTTTGTCCGTCCTTATGGGTTGTCTGTCTGTCCATACGAGGTCATCAGTATGGACGGACAGACATCCATCCATCTGTCCGCCTGTCTGTCTGTCCATAAAGGGTCACCAGGGTGCTGATTAGAGATGTGCTCTGACCCAACCCGATCTGATCCAAGCATATTTTTGACTTTGAGATTAAGTGGGGCTCATCATCCTGACTTTTTATAGGCCTATGTAAGGTTAGGTTAGATGCTATGAGAACTCTTCGAATCCGAACTCGTCAAACACATGATTTGAAGTGTACTTATATACACAAAGAGTAGGTCTCTGGGTGTGTATAGCTGCTGGGTATGACTGACCCTTAGCTGGTAAAAAATCAGCAAAATTTTCAAGATATAGTGAATTTTTCATTTTTCTTAAGGATTATTCTTATTCTTATTCTTTTATTAAGCTCAGGCAACCAAGGTCAATGACATTAATTTTTATAAGAGCTGTGCCCCCCTCCATGTTGGAGGGGGGTTAATACAAAAAATAAAAATAAAGCAAAACAAAAAACTTCATTATGGTAATTATAAACTCAAAGTAAGTATTCATATCACTAGAGAGTCAATGACTTCGCAAATCTAGACTTTTATGTTCACATCTCTCTTTTAGGCACAATGTCTTCTTTTCTTGTTTAAGTTCTCATGTGCATCGTGAGATGAAATTGCAAGTTTTCGCAAATCCGGGAATTAAAGATGAGTTAAAGATGTGTTATAGGTGAAATTAATAGAATGATTTTTTAAGCATAATTCTGATGGTATCTTTACATTATGCTTTGTCCTATGATTCTCCTGATGTACAATTTATTGCTAAAATATTAAGTTTCTCAACACAGGTTGTCCTACAATGCTTCAGTTCACTTTTTATAATCTTTTCAACACTGAAACACGCACTCCATGATCTTTCTGAACCATATCTTTGGAGAGTTTTCAGTGTTCAAGAGTTCTCCCTGGAATCAGGTTGACACAATGGGTTGTTCCTGGGAAACTGTTTTGTGTGGGGTGACTGGTCTTAGCAATAAGCACTAACAGGTGTTTGTAAACCAACGTGATGTTTGGTTTGGTCTACTTTATTCTCATGTTATATTTGATATCATATATAGAAAAATTCTCTTTTCATTTCAGGTGGATTTGTTGGGGTATTTTAGGGTGACTCTTCCAAAGATTTTGATTTTTCTTCATTAAGAAGATCTTTAACTTACACAATTATTTGCTTTAAAAGGTGATTCTTTTAGTCCAATCAACTTTGTAAAATGGCCCAAGTAAATTTAATTTTTGCTTTTATTGGCCTGACGAATGACAACGCCATACTGAATCAGAGATCTAGAAAAATGTGGTTCACTTAAAATAATATTGTTTGAGCATTAAAACAATCAATGTAAAACAAGCTATTTAAAAAGTATACTAAACTCGATATTTCAAGAAGTTAACTTGGTTTTAGCGAATTCAGAAGCTAATTCTTTCATTGCATCAGAGTGTGTTTTCCCAGGGGTTCTGAAAATCAGTCAATTTTATTAAATTAATTCACCTTTAGCTAAACCAAATTTAAACTCAAGCCTTTCTCACCGGCACTGTTTGTAATTTTCTTTAACAAAGAGTGCAAATTTGTTCGGTGTTCCACCATTAGGTGTCCTTGGGGTAGTTCTGCTGTTACCCGAACCAGATTTCGTCAACTTTCCATTGACTATGAGCTCAAAGCGACCTCTGCAACGACCACAGCACTTTTTGTCCACATCAATCGATTTAGAATGTCTGTCGATCTGAAAGTAATATATCTTAGCCTCAAGACTTAAGTCTAAAATATTTAACACCAATATCAAAACGTTTCTTTTTGAACCTGGTAAAAGCAGTTGGTGCACTTGTAAGTATATTTTGTTCTTATGGGGTACGAATGGCACCGGGCAATCAGTGGTAATTCTGGAAATTGTTTCATTGCTTTTTGCGCCCAAGATTTCCATGCAGGACCGTGACCATCCCTGTAGCCAGAAATCATCCAACTGGCTGCGTGACACATCTCATGAATCTGGGAGGTTTAAAGGCTTTAAAATCTGAACTAGTACTTTACATACTTACTCTAAAACATTACCAGTGTATCCCTAAGTCTATCTGCGCTGTCCAATACTTTAGTTGATAACTCAATTCGGCTACTTCTCTCTTCTCTTTCGTGTTTCTTATGGATCACTCGTCTCTGAATTTTTAAATAAATAAGACTCGTATAAGTTCAGCTTCTTGTGAATTTGATCGAATGAGTCAATTAATGGACAAATAAATATACAAAACAATCCAACTAATCCTGATTAGAAACTTCTCAAATCACCAAACAAAATTGGTTTTACAAACGAAATATATAGCTTACTTGAATGCACACTCCTGCAGTTTTTGTTAAGCGTGGATTCCAAATGATTTCCAAATCATTTGGAAGGCAAGACTCAAAAGCCTTCTCGTTGAATAACTTAAAAAGCTTAATTAAGAGCTGCTCTTTAAAAAGTTTGAATTTGGTCACGTATTTTACAGCATCAGGGTGGCACCTTGTAATACATCAAACTTAATAAAGAAAGGTAATTTAAAAATCAATTTTAATACCTTTCAGTTGGTTCGTCAAAGGAAAGGGAAGCCAAAAATGTCATTTTTCCGAGGTAAATTTTAGGAGTTGTGAAGTTTTCAGTCGGGGTGGCAATGAGATTCAAAGGTCTGAAAGGAGATGCAGGTGGTGTGCAAATGTCATCTGGGAAAGGAAGTCCACTCTTCGGAAAGTCCTGGCTGGTTAATAGAACTGTATTGGGAGTGGCTGGCAAAGCTGATGTTGTGATTGGTAGGTTGGAATGTAGCTTTTTTGGCACTGATGTTGATATGGGATTGGAAGGTGTTCGACTGCCTCGGCGTACCGTCACGAAAGGGGAATGCCCTGGCATTTTTTCAGCCTCCTTAAAAAAAAGATATTTGTCGATTTTCATTCATTGAAATCTGTTCAATGGTAGTATTTATCTGAGCCAAATTGGAAAAAAAATAATTGAAACACAACTTTTTATTTCTTCTTTTTTACCTTCGTGAGCTCTTCTTCATCTGATTCGCTCTGAAGTTGAGAATCGTAAATCACAGGTCCAAGAACACGTCTACGGAACAATCCTTTGGGCAATGATTGTCGCTTTTCCCTAGTCTCACTTTCATCTTCTGACTCGGATGAGGGAATAAAGGTTGGATCACCTTTCGCAGAAGTTTCTTCAGCAGAACTACTTTTATTCTCATCAGAGGTGTTCAAGGGAGACTGAGGTACGATTGTAATTTTCTTCGGTGTTTCTGACTCTGACTCATCAGATGTGTAGACGAGGATACGACCGATTCTTCCACTTTCTTCCTCGTCGTCAGATGAGGACGCTATAAAGTGATCAGCCTTCCGGGTTGAAGCCAACAGACCATATTGGGACCGCAGTAATCTCATTCTAACATCATCACATTTTCTGGAACTATCTAACAAAGAATTGGGGCAATTCAGCGTCAAACTGCTTGGATTCATCTTAATGACAGAGGTTGAGGCAAAGCTGAGGGTCTGAGGAAGGTTAGGCTTGTTGACAAGAAGACTTTGAGATTCTACAAAAGTAAAATCCATTTGAAAGATAAAATTTCTTTCATGTGACCCAACAAAAGACAGTTTGAAAGTAATACAACAGAATAAATTACTACCTTCAGGGATAGTTATCCTAGTATCTTTTGTTCTACTATTTTCCTCTTCTAATGAAAGTCTGAGTCTCCCTTCAAAGGTTGTTGATTGACTTTTTACAGAATGATTCTCATCCACACCGTTGGTCATCGTAGATTCTCCCTAAAATTATTTTTTTAAAGAAATGAACATTTTCGACAATAAAAATCTGTAATCTTACAAGAGCAGCAATTGCATGTTTAATTTGAGAAAGTTCCGAAGATTCTTTAGAAGATGAAAACATAGAAGACAGCTTTGGCTCCATCTCCGACTTTTTCTTAATCGGTGTAGCAATTAAAGACTGTATATTTTCCGTTACAATATCACTTTCTTCGTTTATGGCTTTGCTCTTTGCAAAAGAACAATTTTGAGCAGCCCCAGAGTCTGTGACCTTTTTCGATGCATAAAATTCTTCAAGGGCTCTGCAGTTGAGATGTACATCATCGGGAGGAAGGTTGGGGTAAATTCTTTTTATAGGAGATGAAGCTTGGTGATTTTCAGTCAATCTTTTACTTGTCGCCTCAGAGTTGTGATCTATTTCATCTGAATTGTGATAATTTTTGCTCGTCCCTTCAAAACTTTGTGGCATTAAATCACTGGAAAGAGGGGTGTTTTCTTTTTCTTCTTGATATCTTTTACTTGTAGCTTGAGAGTTGAAGTGGGTATCTTCAGAGTTCTGGTTACTTTCTGATTCCGAGTTCTCAAGAATGTCATTCAAATTCGGATAAAGTATAGTATGCACACCAGCACTGGTTACTTTGTTCCTCGTTTGATAATCGTCTAGCCTTTCAGACAAGGTGCTACTGATGCTTTTTGAATTTGGAATGCGCTCAACACTTACTTTAGCTTTATAATACTGAAATTGTTTGCTTGTAGCATCAGAACTTCTTGAAGTGGAAACTAAACTAAGTGCTAAGATCCCATCAGTCAGTTCGTTTTGCTGTTTGTTATGATTGTGTAAATCAACTCTAAAGGAATCTGTAAGGGAACAACCTTCTCCTATTTGATTTTTGTTTTCAATGTGAAAAGGGCTGGAAACGATCCAATTTTCGACGGTGGATTTTTTTAACTTTGACATTAAGTTTGCAACAGGTTGTGCAGGTGCATCTCTCAGGAAAAATCCTTTGATAAATTTACAATTTCAATAAATTTCATGTCTGTCACGGTTATAAATTTAACAATATAACCTGGAAACATCTGACTTGTAGCTGCAAGATTGGTTTTTCCCCTGAAAAAATTTAATTTTTTCCACTATGCAGTTATAAATTTTACAAATTCCATTACCCATTTTTAGCACCGTACAGTGGATCAAGTCTCTCAGGACTGAAAGTACAAGGAATTTTATGAAAATCAAGAACACGAAAAACGTTAAACGAGTTTTACCTTGAGTCACTTTCAGATGACAACAGAATGACTTCATTTCGACCTAGTATTGATCTTCGAGGAGCTGAACGTATACTTTGCCTGCATAATGAAAGGACTTTGAGATATTCTTGATTTGGTTTGAAAAACTTCTTCATTTTTTCATATAAATTTGACAACTTTAGAACAAGGAAATCCCTTTTACCTTCGACTTCGAAGTTTGTTTTCCTCGCCTACCCTTGAGCTCACCATAGAAGTCCTTCTTCGTTCTTATGAAATAAAGTGGTTAAAAGATTTCAAAATCGACAATTGACTTTACACAAAAATATGAAAAATCAGCACGTTAAGGTAATGGTAAGTTCATATTTTACCAAAAGCAGGTTTCAAGGAATTTTTCGCAGTGTAGAAAGTCAGGGCAGAATCGTTAAGAGCAGGAATAGCAGAAAAATCTTCTGTGACAAGACTGATGTTGTTATGATCCCCTTCTTCAAGGTGATCCACGTGGGTTGACTCCAATCGTTTCCATCCTTTATTTATATAAAAAAAATAATAAATCATTTTGGAAATCGTTTGAGAGAAGTCGTACCCGCACAGTCTGTCTTTTTGGTACCTCGAGGTTGATACAGTCTTGGAATGACAGAAAATCCTTGAGAATTCAAAGAAAACATTTAATCTGCGAGCATACATTTTATATTTCAAAAATCAATTTTTTTCTTACTAGATAATGTCGATGCATTTGACTGTCGTCTTTCTGACGTTTCAGACTCGCTAGATGAAAGATGATTTACCTCTGGTAAAACTTCAGGTGGTGGTGAACTAATGCTAAAAGATTGACTTGCCTCCTCTTGACTTATTTCCAAAAATTCCAGGGGTGACTTATAAAGTTTCCTTTTTGAAACTTTATGTTGTTTGTCAGTTGTTAAGTTTTTTGAAACTGCAGGTATAACATTGTCTGTTTCAGGCCTCCTCTCTAAATCACGTTCTTCATCAGCTCTTCGTCTCTCAGACCTCATTCGATGAAACTTTCTTGACAACTTTGTTAACGTCATTTTGGCTGTCAAACCTCAATTCTCAAATTCCAACACTCATAAAAGTGCGAACACTCAGAAAGTGAAAATTGAAATGTATTAAGTTGTAAACAAAACAAATTTCGTGCATGTTTAATCCTGATCAGCTTTTTTGACCGTTGAATGAAATCTTCAAGTAGTTTAATAAAACTTAAATTAAAATTTAAAGAAAACAGAAGTTGAAGTATCAAACAGACGCAAGTTATAGATTTCTTGCTAAAAAATAAATTATGCGTTTCAAAATTTTTCTTAAAACTTACAACATTTTGTTTTCTTTTAGCGCTATTTGAATTTTGATTTGAAAATTATTTGCATTGAATCAATGAATTCTATGATTTTGTTGATGTTCCCATCCATTGAGATCTAAAATACATCTTCCAAACTTGTCTTTTCCAAATATTTTCATTTTTCATTTAAACTAAACTAAAAAATAAAAATGCTCCAAGAGGTTGTTTGAAGTTAATGTAATTAAATTCAGAATGAATTCAAGCAGTGAGGATAATATTCAACATCTTCCTTCTACGTCAAGAGCTAACACAAGTGGAAATCTTGTTTTCAGTACTCTCTGTGATTATGACAGCACAAGTTCCAGTGAAAAAGAGGGTGAAGAGGCCAAGGAGGACGAAAAAAGACCCAGAAAAAGTCCGAAGAAACGTAGACAGTTGAAGCGTGCAGTTGGGGGCACTGTGGGGATATGTTCAGAAGAAACGATAGTGCAAATGACCAGAGAGACGTTGATACACAAATCAGAAAATTTTGATTGGTTTGGTCAACTCAGCAAAGCCATTGAAAGCATTTACCCTGGACTTTCAAGCAGTCTCTCCATTGATAATGAGAAGTCTCAGCAAGGTGAGGAAAATTAAGCTGAATTTGTGACTTGAATTAAGCATATTGTCAATTCATAGGTTCGACAGATTTCAATGAGACTGATTATGAAGTGGACTTGAATACTCTTGAGCTGACCAAAGTTCTTAAAAGACGCAAAGCCAATAACTTGCCTGTCGCAGATAATACCGCCTTACCTCAAGAAGATAAAGTGGATTGTTTGACGACTGAGGTATTTCACAACAAAATTAACCCAAGCGATGAGGATTTTAAATAAAACTTTTCGTTCTCTAGGCCTCATCCTCATCTGCAGATGAATTTCAGGTTCCAAAGTAAGCTTCAATAATAATATTAATTTTCTACCTTACTTGACCAAACTACTTTTTAACCTTTGACCATTTATTAAAAGAAACCATTCTAAAAAACTCATTCATTATTGACACTCGATTTTAAAAAAAAACCTAGGCTAAGAAACCGAAAATTCATCTTTAAACCTTTTCAACGGGATCCACTTGATGGAAGGCTGTCGCACGATGAGAGCAAAGTTCCAGTTGATGTTGTTATCCCCGAACAGCTTGCTGCTTCATACGGACTTTATATTTGGCCCTGTGCCCCTGTTCTCGCGTGGTATGTATGGCTTCATCAGGTAATGTCTGCACTAAACAGACTTTCCAAATATACAATAAGATTTTCAATTATTTTTAAGGACGATATTTTTAACAAAGAGGTTCTTGAATTGGGCTCTGGAACTGCTTTACCCGGTTTATTATGCTCAAAGATTGGAGCAAAAAAAGTATGGCTCTCTGACGAGGTAAGTTTCGGAAGGTTCTTTTTTTTGATGAACGGAAAACTAAACATCCATCACTTTTCAGGCTGAGCAACCTGACACTCTAAAAAATATAAATGAGGCCGTGCGGTTGAATGATCTTCAAGAAAAGGTTCAAAAAATTCAAATAGTTTCATAACATCTTTAAATTAATTATAAATTATGAAAGATTTATTTTTCATTTTCTAAAATTTTTCATCATATCTATTTTTTAGGTAGAGGTTATAGGGCTGACTTGGGGCGATTACACAGAAGAATTGTTTCAGCTCACTCACGGAACCCTGGATTTTATAATTGGATCAGACCTTTACTTTGACCCTGAAGTATTTGAGCCGCTGACAGAGACCATCTCTTTTCTGTTAAAAAATAATCCCAAAGCAAATGTTTTGTTGGCTGTCCAAGAACGAAGCTCTGATTGGAGCATCGAAGAGTGGTTGATCAAGTACAACTTAAAGTGCGATTATATTTTTCCAAAGCAGTTTCTTCAAGGAACGGGAATTGAAGAAAGTGATCTGACAGGAGTCCACACCATTTTTATCTTGAGATTATTTTTAGCTTAAGTGAACTAAAATAATCTCTTGCCGAGTGACTGTACAACTACAAACTGCAAGGCAAGATAGATTTTTCTTCAAATTTATCTTGATTGGTCTGCAAGTGCCCCAAAGTGCCTAAAGTCGCTTCCAAAAAAATGATAAAATCTTGCAGGTTTATTGACCAGCAAACAAACTTACAAAGATTCTTCTATGAAACAAGATTAAGAAGAAAATTCGTCTCCCATTTTAGATAAACCATCCTACAGGAGCCGCACAAGTGATCGCATTGACATTTAAAGATTCTATGTACTTTTTGAAGTTATTGAAAGCTCCTATTATTGCCATTTTTTGTATCTTTCATCTCAGCAGAGCCGATCATAAGAACTCTATCGAAACAAATTTACACGTGATTTCTATGTTAAAAAAAGCTATAAATATTTTGAAGTCTACTAAGTTGTTCATTTGAACTCTGGTTAGGATACATTTTGGTTTTTGCAAAATTAATTTAGATGTGTGGCTCTTTGGGACCCCACTATTCTAGTACATTTTAGGAATTCCCATAGTGGCTGAACATTCATTACGCGACTCTTTTGGTTCGAACAAAACAGACCAAAGCCGAGCATTTATTTTTTTGATTAAGATGAAAGAATGATCATTTGTCTTATGATATGAAAGTGCGAGGTCAGACTTTTGGAGCCTCCTAGAGTGCGAGAAAGAGGTCCGAGCCACCGTGAAAAGTGAACATTTTGAGGCTCCGCATATCGGTCAACCTCAACTTCGTCGAAAGACGCACCTTGCCCACAAATTAATTAGAGATGTCTTTTTAATCAGGGGGTCGATCGGGTCCTATTTTGGCTCCCCGGCAGCCCTCGCAGGGTCAGCAAAGAACCCAAGACTATCATTTTTTTCCTGTCGCATGAAAAACATTTCATCGGGTCGGGTCAAAAAATCCCCGCAGGTCAGAAGTAGGCCGGGGTTCGGGGTCGTCTCGGCTCACACTAACAAAGAAAAGGCAACGGAGTAAAAGTCTAAAAGAGCGAGACGCTTTGCAAGCTCGTCGTGAAGCGTGACGGCATTGTCTGCGGGAAGTTATGTGTCGACAAAAGGTGACACCTAAGATGGATGAAGGGATGAACACGTGGGCGCCGGCGACCGAAGCGTGTTTCATCAGCTGATGGATTGATGTCAACATTTCAACCCAATTCTGCGAGTCGCTAGAGCAGACTTGACAGTTGGCAGAGACAAAACCGAACTCTGTTTATCAAACAAACGAGAAATGCTCGCACGATTTTTGATTTTCACGCTGACGCGAAAATAAGTAGGATCTTTTTTAGAAAAAAATGAGGTTGTCACGATCCCCCTTTTCGCGGGCCAGTCCATCTCTGTAGTGTGCCCCAGCGTCACTCGAGGCCGTTCATCTTTTCTGAGTTCTTCCATCTGCAAGAGCAGCTTTTCCTTCATTTTTCCTGCAGCCTTTGAGTTTTGACAGGTGGCGGTGGGGTGAAAGGCGAGGCTGCTGAGGCTGCCGAGGCACTCTCGGCACAGAATGACAGAAAGAAGAGTGACGACTGTTTATAGTGTTTACCTCCTAACCTAGGCGCACGAAGCGCCCTCCTCCGACTCGACGGGACACGGCACACACCTCCAAGCCGCAGACACGGCTATACCTTCGTCATGTAAGACAAGACAGTTCCAAGTTCCTTCCCCCTGTGCTGCATATGAGGTGAGCAGGCCCGAAAAGGATTGAACAGTGAAATTCTAATTTAAAGTCAAGACTCAAGTCACAGAAACATTTGGTGTGAAGGAGAGAGCGCCCGGGCTCAGCCTCAAAGCCTCAGAGATTAACGTGTTCGCTTCGGTACAGCGTCTATCCGCTTCAAGCCAACCTCTTGATTCAAGTTTCAAGCCAACTTTTTCTTCAAGATGTCGCGCGACGTGGTGCCCATCCACAGACGGGATCCTTTCCTGAAAGACCCATTCTTCTCGTCCACCTGGGACGAGTTTGACGCCATGCGGACAGAGATGATGGAAAAATCCAAGCATTTCTGGAGTCAAGTTGACAAGGTGAGGACGGACGAAGCCGTGTCGTGATCGACGCGGTCTCGCACCTATTTTTCCTTATTTGGGCCGCTCCGTGTCTATTTTTCGAAGTGGAGACGTAGAGAACACCCCCCCTTTTTGACATTTGAATGGGCCTGCTGTCTCGCGCGACCGAAACCAATGGTGCGTTTCGTCTCAAAGAGATCGGAAGAACGGCGACAACAGCTCACCATGGTGCTTTATAACTTAACATTCGTCCATAGTGAGAGCGTCCCTAAAAGAGATAGTACTATTTCAATGTTTTTTCGTTCGCAGGATTTCGCCAGCTTCGAGGATGCCGTTCGGCTGCAGCACGAAGAAATGGACCGCCAGGTGGCTCCCTTTCGACCCCACCTTCCCAGGTGGGCCGTTCCGGACGAGGTCAGGGACAAGTGGCCGGCCCTGCACTCCGGCGACAGTGACGAGGTAAACGCGAAAAACGTCGGGGCTCGGCCCCCCAACCTGTCTGTTTCTATTTCGGTTTGACCTTTTCGAGGTAATCAAAGTCAAAGACGACAGGGACAAGTTCGAGGTGACGTTGGACGTGTCGCACTACAAACCGGAGGACCTGAAAGTGTCCACCGTGAACAACGTGTTGTCCATCGAGGGCAAGCACGAGGAAGACGAAAAGCACTCGGCGGAGGGTTGCGCCAGGTCAGATCGCGAGGTGCGACCCCGAGGCCCCTAATTTATCTTTTGCCTTCGTCCTCAGGGCCTCCTCTGTCGTTCGCCAATTCGCCCGCAAGTGGACGCTGCCGTCAGATTGCGATCCCAACGACGTCATTTCTAACTTGAGCTCGGACGGCGTTCTCATGGTGACGGCACCTCGAAAAGGTTTGACCTACGACCCGCAGAAGGCCATCAAGCACTAAAATCCTAGAAACTTTCGTGCCCAACTGTACTTGCACGGGAGGGACAAAATTAACAGTGAACCTAATGCAATTAACACTGAGTGACGGACGCCTTTTCGGGTCCTTCAAAAAATTCTCTTTCTTTGTTAACCCAATATTTTCGTGACATTTTAGCTTTAAAATAAGTATCTAATCTATCTTTTAGAAATAATGAAAAAATACAATTTAACATCCACCGAGGCTCTTCAATGCAAAATAATTGGGTTCTTTTAGATTTTGCCAAGAGGGTCTGAAAGGTTGAACATGACCCAT
>Ga0194133_10002381_pt1 | contig 29278 bp, 22 predicted proteins | sample TA2KigOf40mmetaG_FD_155448 | JGI IMG/M metagenome (GOLD analysis project Ga0194133, IMG submission 155448) | Freshwater microbial communities from Lake Tanganyika, Tanzania - TA2015055 Kigoma Offshore 40m | ecosystem: Environmental > Aquatic > Freshwater > Lake | place: Tanzania: Lake... | reverse complement strand
TACCATTATTTAAATGTCTTATACTTATTAATATTTAAATAAATAATAAATCAATTTTTTTAATTTTGTTTATATTAAAAAAATTGAAAATAATTTATTTAAATTTTATAATTATATTTATATTATTAAATAATGAAAGTTATAAAAACAAACAATTATTATAAATGTACAACTAATAAATTTATGTATAAAAGTAAAACCAAAAAATTAAATGGATATTGTGTTATTAAATATAATAATAGTAATAGATATTATGGTTACTGTTTAAATAATTTATTTCATGGTAATGGAACATATAAACAAGGAAATATTATATTTTTTGGGAACTTTAAAAAAGGAAAAAAAAATGGATATATTAAAATATTTGATTATAATAATACATTTTTATTATTTTCAGGAATATGGACTAATAATTCTGTTTTAAATGAAAATAAATGGTATCATAAATTCTTTTTACTAATTAATTTTATTAATGAAAATCAAATGTTACCTTCAACTATATCTAGTAATAATCAAGAAAAAATAATTGGTGTTTGGTTAAATGATCAAAATCAATTTTATAAAAAAAAAAATAATATTATGAAAAATAAACAAGTATATAATAAATGGACATCGTTTATTGATACCTATTATAAAGAATATGTTAAAAAAAATATTTTACTAAAAATGTGGAACACTAAATTAGAATTATTAATTAAATATATTGATGAAAATAATAAATTACCAGATAAAAAAAATAATAAATTACTTCTTTATTGGACAAATCTTCAAAAATAAAATTATAAAAATAAAGAAAATATTATGAAAAATATTGATATATATAATAAATGGACCATATTTAGTGAACAATATAAACAATTTTTAAAATCTAATAAAGAAAAATGGTATGATAATTTTAAATTATTAATTGAAAAATATAATGTAAAACAACCTATTGATAATAAAAAATTAAAAAAATGGTTCAATGTTCAAAAAAATCTATATAAAAATCGTACAGGTATTATGAAAGATAATGAAATTTATAATACTTGGACATTATTTATTCATCATCAGAATGATTTTCTAAAGCATAATCACATAGATCTTCAAAATAATAACACAATGCTTCTATAAAATTATTTGATATTTTTATTAATAATATTTTAATATTTTCATCATTATATTCAAGATGTGAAATATAAATATTATATGCAATTTTTAAAGAATCAATGTATTGTTTATTATAATAAGAAATAATATTCGCCTGATCATTTGTAAACTCTTTAAAAAATACTTCTGTTGATTGTGCTAGTGTATCAAATATATTTTCATTTATATGGTTTAACTCATATATACTTCTTTCACACTTGTTTACTAAAGTTGTATATTTATCTCCAACTATATCACTATCATTATTATATATTATATATGTATCTATATCATCATTCATATTAATTTCATTATTATATGAATCTAAACGATTGCATATATAATTAGATATTTCAGTTATAACAAGACTTTTAATTATACTTTCATGTTCTATAGAAGATTCAGTATTACAAATATCAAATGTATAATAATATGCACATATTATTGTATATATATTACATTTTAATCCATAATAAATTATATTAATATAATCATCATTATCAGAAATAATATTCCAATATTCTATAGTTTTACAAAAATCACTGTAATTAAAACTAAATAAAGATGAATATGTACCATGATTTATTACAGAATTATTAATCCAGTTTTCAAGTCTTGTTTTAACAATTCTATAATTATTAATTAATGTAAAACAATTCATTTTTAAATATTACATAATATGATATTCAATAAATAAAAATTTCAATTTTTTAGATTAATTTTAATTTTGCATGAATTAAATTATTATAATTTTCAATATGAACAATTTTATTAATTTCTACAATTTTATCAATAATATTTACACTTTCTTTAATTCTAGAATTAAAAATTTTATAAGATATAATATAATTATATTCAGACATTTCATTTTCTAATAATTGATTATAATACACAGATAATTTTTTGGAAAATAATTTATAAATTGAATTATTTTCATCATTACAATTTAATATAATATTTTTAATATCTATTTGACTATCTTGAATTATTAAATCATTAATATTTGATAATAATTGTTCATATTTAATATCATTTCTTTCCTTCAATAAATAATTACCAATGACTTTTAATTTATCATAACTTTTATTATTTGAACTAAAATAGTGAAATAAATATGTTAATATTATACTTGATGTTACTATATATTTAAATTCGCAATGAAGTTTTTTTAATCTTAATACATCAAATAATAAAGTTTCAGGACATGTGTCAATATTAAAGTTTATTATTGTATTTATTACAATATTATTATAAACTATATTACAAGTTTTATAATTATTATTAATTAGTAATAGTTTAAATATTGAATTTTCATTAATATTTTTATCAATTATAGTATTTATAATTATTGTTGTATTAGTTAATGTAATTAAACCTTTATTTAAATTATCTTTGAATTGTTTAGATTCATACTCATAACCATGATATTTTAAAACCGGTGTTAGAAAATGTATTCTTGTATTTATAAGAGTAGTTTTAACTCTTGAAATAATATAAAAAATAAAATCAAAAGCTTCTTTAACATCACATTTTGTTACTTTTTTCATAATCATTTCCCATTCATGTGTAATTTCTGAATTAAAAATTAAAAATATATCATTTAATATATCTTTTAATTTTGTTATACTAAATTTATTTTCATTTATTGAAGTTTCAATATCATTTATATTTATTGTTTCATTATTTGGTATTATTGAAACTATATTTTCTTTTATTTTAATTAATATATTTAATACTTTATTAAAATCCTGCGGAACCTGTTTTAAATCATTCATTAATTCAATATAACATATATTATTTTTACATATATTAATTTTAAAATTTGGATTAATTAACATTTCATGTACCAGTCGTTCATTTGATAAATTATTAAATTCTAAATCTTCATTATCATTATTATTATTATCATTATAAAAATCATAAAAATCACTAAAAATATGATCATGATTATGACGATAATCATTAATATTAAAACTAATATATTTAGCAATATATTGTTTTTCAAATTCAAGTAAAACAGATTCACTAGATATTCTTTTTAGTTGAAGTCTTAGTCTTGTAATTTGATCTTCATATTCTTTAACAATAAGTGGATCATCTTGAAACGATGGTAAATATTGATATGAATGATATAAATGTAATAATGCATGTTTAATTTTATCAACAATTAAACCTTCATCATATTTTTTCCATTTATACCATTTATCTATATAGTTAAATATATGAACATTTATATTTTCAGTAAATTTTTTATTAATTTTATAATAACAACCAGAAATTATATAACTATTACATAGTTTTTCAATATTTTTAATTAATATAATTGCACTTTTATATAATTCATTTTCAAATGTACTAATATTTCTAAAAACTTTATTTTTATAACATATAATTAAATATGCACTTAATATTACTTTAATATTTAAATTTTGTATATCAATTATTTGTTCTGTAGTATGTAATATTTTACTTAGTGTATATATTCTTTTTATAAATTGTTTATAAATATTAATAACAATTTTTTTATTTAAAAAATTGTGTAAATCATTATATACCATTTCTTTAGCATCATTTAATATTATACCATTTTTTAAAACATTATTAATAATATTAAATGTGCTATTATTTCTAACAATTATCCACCAATCTCTAATTTTTATAGCATTATGTATAATAGTTGGACTTTTATCAGTCATTTATTAAATATTATTATATTTATACATAAATAAAATAATATTTCAATTTTTTTTAAATATATTTTATCCAATGCCTTTTATTTAAACCACATGCATGTTCATGATCTGACAAATTACAGAAAATACACTTGACTGATTTATCTGATATTAAATTTAAATAAGGACAATTGTAAATAGTATGAGTATTAGGAGTGAATATTAAATCATCAGGAATAGATGTATCCTTTCTATTATAACAATCCAAGTCAGAACAAACAACACAGGAATTAGACATATTAAATATTATATATATATTGTATAATATTTAATGTTATTTTTTCAATTTTTATTATAATGTATAAAGAAAAATATTTAAAATATAAAAAAAAATATATAATGTTAATACATAATAATTTAACAAAAATAGAAGAAGAAAAAAAAAATAATAAAAAAATGAAAACTTTATTAATTCAATATATATTTAATATATTAAAAAAATATGATGTTTGTTTTATTTATGGATCAATAATATTTCAAGATAATAATAATATTTTATTTAATTTATTAACATATTATATTTTAAGTACAAATGAATGTTTACCAAATATAGCAAATACAATAACAAAACCAAAAAAACATTATACAATAACACATAAAGAAATTTTTAAAAATAATAATGTATTACCGGACGATTGTTTAAAATTTAATAAAATTAATAAATTAGAATTAGAATTAGATGATATTGATTATTTATGTGATAATAATACACCAGAAAATTTTAAACAAAAAAAAGATAAAGTAACAAAAAGAATATTATTATATTATAAATTTAAATATCATAATAATACATATTTATTTTTTAAATTAGAGTCATATGGAATGAATCATATATTACATACAGTAGATTATGGTAAAACATTAATAGGTATAGAAGAATTGACATCATATAAAACACAAGATGAATATAAAAAATATAGAGAAAAATATAATAATTTGAAAATAAAAGACTTTAATTTTTATAATCAATTTTGTCAAGATAATAAATTAAATTTTAATAAAAAACTAGTTGAATATTATGATTTTTTTATAAGAACAGGAAATGAATTATTTATACCAGAAAATATTAAAAATAAACTTGTAAGTTTATTTTTTAATGATATTATTTCTTTTTCTTAGGTTTAGAAGTTTTAATATTATTATTTTCATTATATTTTTCTAACCAAATAATATACTTACCTTCTAAAACATCAAGTTCATCTAACCATATATCTTGTACAGATTTATCTTTTAAATTGTCATATTCAATTTGTTTATCTTTTTCTTGTTTCTTTAAATCTTCAATTTTTTCAAAAGTTAAATTATAAATAGGCATAGATAATAAGTAATCAAAAGATAAATTATTAATATCATTTTTAGATTTACCCATTTTTTTAAATTCATGCGTAATTAATTCATTTTCAATATCTAATTTTTTTTTATTATTAATAATAATTTCTTTATTAATTACCATTAATATAAATTTAACTTTATAAGATATTAATTCTAATTGATATTTTAAGATTTCTAATTGATATTTTTTTCTATCATGATATAATTTTAATCTAATAGTATAATAATCTTCCATAATTTCATTAATGTTATCATATTTTTTAATAGATCCATCAGAACTATATAAATGCATATTATTAATAGAATATTTTTTAGATAAATGCAATAAATCATAAATATTTTTATCAACTAAATAATTATTATCAAATGTTAATTCAAAATGTATAATAGTATCAGTATTATTATCTTTATATCCTAAGAATGAATTTTCTTTTTTACTTTTTTTTGAATCTTTTTTAACATCATCAGATAATAATTTTTCTAAAAATTCTTTATACTTACTTGTCCATACACCCACAGGTAATTCAGTAATAACTACTTTACTATTATCTATAATTTCGTAACATCCATTAATTTCATAATTTGTATCATCAATTTTATTAATACTACCTTTAAACCCATGCCACCATGGATCTATTTTATTTAATGGTTTATTTTTAATTAATAATTTTAAATTATTAATAATATCCAATGGATTATAAGGTGGTATTTTAGTAGAAAATCCAGTACCAATACCAGCAGCACCATTTACTAAAATCATTGGAATTATTGGAATATAATATTCAGGTTCAATAGGTATACCATCATCTGTTTGATGATTTAAAATAGGTTCATCTAATGGATTATAAATTATTGTTGTTAATTCTTCTAACATTGTCCATATATATCTTGGTGATGCAGCATCATCACCACCTTGTAATCTAGTACCAAACTGACCATTTGGCATTAAAATATTAATATTATTAGATCCAACAAAATTTTGTGCCATACCAATAATTGCACCATTTAATGAAGCTTCACCATGATGATATGCAGCACGATCAGAAACAAATCCAGCTAATTGTGCAACTTTAACTTCATCTTTATCTAAACCTCTTAAAAATGCACCATATAATATTTTACGTTGAGATGGTTTAAGGCCATCAATAACAGAAGGAATAGATCGTATTAAATCATCATTAGAAAAATGTATTAAATCACTATGTATAAAATCATAATATTGAATTTTTTTCTTTTCATATTTAAGAATATTATTTTTATCATATTTCATAAGCCAATTTTTTCTATCATCAGATCTTTTTTTATCAAATGCTAATGTAATGGCATCATCATCAGGATCAACTTGTAATTTAGAATTATTCCAGTAATAAGTAATTAATTTGGTATTAATATCAATAAAATATTCTTTAGCTTCAGCAGCAGTTGAAGTACCTAAACCTTTATAATATTTAATTTTCCAATTATTAGTATTAGTATTAGATTTCCAATTATCATATTCAGTTAAATTATAAAATATTTGTATATCTTTATTTTTAAAAGCTTTAATAATGGGTGTATTTAAACTTTGAACAAAACCATCATATTTAACTAATGAAGGCCATAAAGAATGTAAAAAATTTATAAATAGGCCTTTAATATGAGATCCATCAGTATTATGAACAATCATTTGACCAATACCGGCTTGAAAATGATGATTTGCAGTTTCAAGATCATAAACATATACATTGGTATAACCTAAATCTATAATTTTTTTAATTTTATGATTTTTACAAATAAATGTATGACTAATATGTAAGATATAAATATTATTTTTAAAATCATAATCAATAATAACATAATAATTTAAATTTGTATATAAGTAATATAAACATTGAGCAGTAATTTTTAATTTAATATTAATTATCAAGTTATTAATACTAGTAATAAAACTATGATTAGTAAAATTATAAACATTATTTATACCATTAATAAAACTTTCTTTAATTTTAAAATTATTATTTAATATTTGATTAGGAATAATTTTATATTTATTTTTATTATAAAAAAGAATATAATATTTATTAATAAATTGTTCTGATGGATTAATAATTGTTAAAATATTATTATTAATTTCTATATTAAAATTATAAATATCATATAAAATATTTTTTACTCTATTTAATAAAATTAAATTTTCATGTTCAATATACCATAATTTTATATTTATATCACATTCACCACAAATTAAAAATATACCCATTACATATATTTCATTTATTTGAAAATCTAAATAATTTTCAGTATTATTAAATACAAATTCATGATGCAATAACTCATCATTTATTTTACAATTTGAGGGTGTTATTTCTTCTAAATTACTTTTTATTAATGAATGATCTTCTGTTACATCTACACAACCATTATCTGTTATTATTTTATATATTTTTTTAGTTACTAAATGTCTTATTACTTTATTTATTTGAACCCATCCTTGATCTGTCCAAGTTAAATAATTTGTTGAAGACATTTCTTTATTGTTATAATTTACCCATTGTGTTGTTATATCTTCTATATTTTTTATTGTTATGTTATCATTTAATTTTAATAATAATGGTGTATCACCTGTTACAGAATCTTGATCTGTTAATAATAATACATGTCCATAACGTAAATTATTAAATTTTATTATATTACTATAATCTTCACCTTGTTTTAATCCCAATATTGTTTTTAAGTTTGTTATTTCATCATTATTTAATATAATAGATGGCGTTGCTTCTCTTACATTTAGTAATTTTCCTTTTAGAGGAAACACACCATAAAAATCTCTACCAGTAACACCTAAACCAGCCATAGCAGTAGCTTTAGCAGAATCACCTTCAGTTAAAATTAAAGTACAATTGGAAGAATCTTTTGTACCAGCTTTATTAGCATCTTCTAATTTAGGTATACCATAAATTTTATTTTGTTTTTTTCCATCAGTTTTTTTCAATGTAGGATTTTCTTTAAGTTTAGTAGAGTCAATAATTTGTTTAACAATACCACATTTAACTAATTTTTTTAAAAATGCTTGTGATATTTCATATTTTGAACCAAATTTATCACTTTTAGTAGTTAATACATCTTTAGTTTGGCTAGAAAAAGCAGGATTAATAATAGTTGAATTAATAAAAAATATTAAATTTTCTTTTAACATATTATTTGATATTTTAAGTTCTTTTTTCTTAATTTCTTTATCTTTTTTAATATAATCATTAATAAGAATTTTAATAATATTATCAATAACATGATTACAATGTGTTCCGCCATTATAAGTAAATATACTATTAACAAAACTAATAACTTCGCCACCATTATTAGGTTTATAAATTACACCAATATTCCAACGTTCATTTGAATTATCTAAATAAATTTCATTATTTTCAGAAGGATAATATAATTCAATATAACTTTTAAAATTTGAACAAGTTATTTTTTCATTATTAAAAAATACTTTTAATTTATTATTATTTGTTCCGGCTATATCAATAGTTCTTCTATGAAACAATTTTAAATGATCATCATCCAATTCTTTAATATTCAATTTTTCAAAATCAGGATAAAATGTAATTTTTACTGAACTTTTTGTTTTCGCTGGCAATTTACTTATTATTGGTTTTTCTACTGATAACATGTTATTTAACCATGTTTGTTTATATCTTTTTTGCCTTTTTGAATCATCAATTTCTACTATAAATTTTGTTGAAAAAATATTTGCTAGTTTTGCACCATAACCATTTCTACCACCAGTTATACGTTCTTCATTATCATTATAATTAGAACTTGTTAATAATTCTCCAAATATCATTGTTGGAACTAACATTTGAAATGTTGGATGTTCTTCAACAGGTATACCATTATCACCATTATTAAATACACTAATAAATCCTTCATCTTTATTATATTCTACTTTAATTGTATCACATGTATTATCATTAGTTGAAGCATCACCAGCATTTACTAATATTTCATCAAATATTTTAAGTAATCCAGGACAAAAAGTTATTAATTCTTTTGTAATTATGTTATTATTATAAATCCACATATTTTCAGTTATAGGTTGAATACTACCAATATAGGTATCAGACCGGATTAATATATGTTCTCTCTGTGAAACTTTATTATATTTAATAACATCACTGTTAATAGTTTCAGACATCTTTTTATTATTCATTTTATAATATTAAAAAATATATCTTTTTATATATATTTATCAATTTTTTTTATAAATATATATTAATATATATATTTATAATAATGCAAGAAAAAATAACATTATTAAATATAGATAGTTTAAATAGAAATATATATCCAAAACATATATTTACATCTAATAATAATATATTACCATTAAATCCATTAAAATTTAAAAAAGATGATAATATAGTTACAATTAATTATCCAGATCATAATTTAAAAATAGGTGATAAAATAATAATGCAAAATGTTGAAGGTGATACAAGAATAATAGGTAATACATGTTATTTATTAAATAATTTTAAATATTTAATTATTATATTAAAAAATCATAATATAAATTTAAATTATAAACAATATACAGAATCATTATATATAAACTTTGAATTATATGGAGATCAAAAATTAGAAAATATTATTAATAATATTCCATTGAATTCAATTTTAGGATTAAGAAAAATTTATTTATCTGATGAAATACCTATTAGTCAAGTACCATTAGCAGCAGCTGATCAATCATTACAAGATGAAGTTAATAAAATATTTACATCAGAATTATTTCAAGTAATAGATACATTACAAGATTTAGAGAATTTGTCAAAAACAATTGTTAGTCAAAATTATTTATTTATAGAGTTACCATATTTATATAATAATCAAAATGCAGTATTTGTATCACTAAAACAAGTTTTTAAAATATCATATATGCATATAGGAGGTATAAAATTAGGATATTTAAATGCTAATTTTCCAATTAATGATTATAATTATCAAAGTTATCATGAAATTTATAATGTATTAGATAAAAATACATTGCAAATAAAAATAAAATATAAATCTTATATAGATATTTCAGGTGGTGGTGAACATGTTCAAATTATGAAAATATTAAATACAATAGATGGATTTCCAAATGCTAATAATTATACCATAGACTTAAAAAAATCATTTAATAATGTTTCACAAATTGAACTGATTAGCACTGAATTTCCATATATTGATTTAATTATAAAAAAAAATATTAATGATAAATTATATTGGACACATTTAGAAGATGGACCATATGTGTATAGTATTGTTATTGATGAAGGTAGTTATACATCTTTAACATTGTCTAATCAAATTAAAAATAAACTAAATAATGTTGAAAGAATTAATAATAATAAATTAATCAAAAAATATAATATATTTGATGTATTATTTGAAATTAATACTCAAACTATTGTATTTACTGCATATAATAAAATTAATTTACCTAATTCTTTAATTATTAGATTATTAACAATTAATAATCAATTATATTATATATTAACTGTTTTACATATTAATAATTTATTACAAATTGATGATACTATTATTATTACTAATGCTAACGATACAACAATTAATATAAGTAGTAATATTTTTATTATTAATGCAACATATATTAATAAAGAATTTAAAATATATGCTATTGATACAAATAATCAAACATATGATGTTATATTAGGTTTGAAAGATGAAATATTTATTCAAAATACAGGACAAGAAACACGTGGTGGAGAAAATATTAATATTCAATATAAAACTAAAGTTAGTTTTTTATTCAATAAATTAGATACTATTGGTGATGTAATTGGTTTTAAAAATGTTGGTGATAAATATTCTATTACTGAATATAATTATACAATATCAAATAAAGATCCATATATAAATTCAATTAATTTAGATTATATAGGAAATGAACTTACATATTCAAGTGGATTTATTAATTTAACAGGTAAATATAATTATTTTTTAATGTATTTAAATGATATTGAATATATATATAATAATAATTTACCTTCATCATTTTCAAAAATATTATTACAAGGTAATCCAGGTGATATTTTGTTTAATACATTTATTAAAAATACATCATCTAAATTATATTCTAAAAATTTACCTATTAAAATATTAAATCAATTAATAATAAAATTTTTATATCCTGATGGTACATATGTTAATTTTAGAAATATGAACCACAGTTTTACATTACAAATTACTGAACAACTTTAATTTACTAATAAATTAAATGTTTCTAAACATCTATAATTATTTATTACAAATCTTAAAATATTTTCAATATTTATATTCCAATATGATATTAAGTCAAACGCTATTGGAGTAAAATAACTGTCTATTTTAGTTTTTATTTCATTTATTATATCATTATTTATTATTAATGGTGTTGAATCTAATAATTTTATAAATGAATTTAATATTTCTCTTGCATCTAAATCTTCATTTAAATCATCATAATTTTTTATTGCATTTTTTACCAATGATTTACATGTATGATTATATAACATGTCTAAATATGATATTTCCATATTATTTATTTTATTTGTTAATATATAATTAATTTTTTTATATATATTATCTATATTATCATTTTCATTTGTGTTAATAAAATAAATATATAATGATTTACGTAAAATATATTCTATGTTTACTCCAATTGTTAATTTTGTTATATATAATAAAATATTATATATTGTATTTAATAAATCTGTATTTTTATTATTAAAAAAGTTTTCACATAAAATTGATAAATGTTTAAATCCATTTTTAATTGTGTTTATATTATTTATATCAATATTCACTTCTTCAAAAAACTCTTTTTGTTTAAATAATAATAATAATACAATTAAATTATAATTATTATTATGTGGTTGTACAAATAATGAATTCCAATTATTCATTAATACAATATTATTATCTATTAAATTATATTTTGTTATTATATCATCATTTATATGATTTTTTGTAAATGGTATTAAATATTTATTTTGTTTTATTTTACTTAAATTTTTTATTTTATTTTCTAAATTAATTTTTATATTTTTTAATTCTGATGTATTATCATATTTTAAGTTCTCTAAATGTATTTGGCTATTATATTGTTCTAATATACTTATTTTTTTATTAATTTCTTCTAATTCTATATTTAAATTTTTTAATAATGATGCTGCTATTATGTATTCTATATTATAATATTCATTTATATTATCAAATAAATATATATTAAATAAATTTATATAATTTATATTAATTAAATTTAATGTTTCATTTAAATTATCTATTGTAAATTCAGGTGTTGTTTTTAATAATTTAAAAGATAAATAATGCAATATTAAATATGAAGATAAATAAAATGATTCTTGTAAATTTATTAAAATAGTATTTGTGTTTTCTACTTTGTTTAATATTTGTTTTTTTATAGCTATAAATAAATTATTACTAATATTATCAAATATTTTATTTATATTTGTTGTATGATTTATATTATTTAATATCTTATTACAATTATTTAAATTTTCTAATTTTATATAATTAATATTATTATCATCGTTAAACATTATATTTAACTCTTTAAATTTTTTTAATGGTTCATAATAATACATTTTTAAAATATTATTTATACAATATATATTATTATTATTTATAATAAAAGGATTACATTTATTTAAAACTAATAATTCAATTATATCATTATTTATATTTATTGTATAATATGCTGTTGATTTATTAATTCCAAAATCATTTGAAAATAATATAAATTCATTGTTATTATTTATATTGTTTACTGATAAATCATATATATTTACTATATTATTATTATTTATATTTAATAATATATCACTTGAATTGTTTGTATTTAAATTTATGGTTAAATTTTGAATTTTTAAATCTAATTTATCTAATATTTTTTTATCTATTTTTTTATTATATTTATATGTATATCCATTATTTATATATATATTTATACAATCTTGTATTAACTCTTCAATTAATAATCCTATATAATAATTTTTTATTATTAATGTATTTGATTTTATCAATTTTTCTTTTATTATTTCTGTTAATTCTTTATTTATATATATTATTTTTTCATCATCCAAATTATTATTTATATATTCTAATATCTGTTTTATTAACTCTATTAATATTCTTTGATAAAATACAGATAAAATATTATCTAATGCAGGCGGCAATTTATCTGATTTATCTATATTTAATCCATTATTTAAAATATTATATTTATTTGATATTATAATATCATTTTTATTTAAATAATTATTAAGTTTATGTTTATCTTTACTTAAAATAATATTAGATATTCCCATACTATTACCATTAATACTTTCATTATTATAAAAATTATCATAATCAACATTTTCACTGAAAAAATTATGATATTGTAATATATTATTATTTAAAAGTTCATAATTAAATTTTAATAATTTATATTTTTTATTTGGATAATAAATATAATAATATAAATAAAATAATGAATTAATATAATTTAATTCACTTATAATAATGTTTACGTCAAAACTCATTATTTTATTTTCATCATTTGATAAATTATATAAATTTATAATATAATTTAATAAATTATTTATTTTTATTATTTCCGGATAATATTCTGTAAATAATTTATGATATTCCTTTATATGTCCCGCAATTATATTATTAAATGTATCAATATATTTTATATATTTACTTTTAATTTTATTTTGATAATGATTTATTAAAAATACTAACTTATTTATATATAAAATATATAATGGTGCTTTATATGATGCTTCACCTGTTATTTCATCTGTTTCTATATTATAATAAAAATCATAATACTCATTATTTGAACTCTCATAATTAAAATAATTTAAACCTTCAAAAAATCTAGTATCTCTGTCTTGTAATGCATAACCTATTTTATTTTTATCATAAATATCAAAATATCCATTTTGTCTTGTATCAAATGTTTTTTTAATAGTAGGTCTATCTTGTTCTGCATAATATTTAATATTATTTTTATCATCGTTTACAAATACAGTTGTTCTATTTAAATTTATACCATTATATTGTCTTCCATTTGTTATTTGTCCTGCATTAAAATCCCCTTGAATTTTACGTATACCTGGTTGAAAATATATTGATGGTTTTTCTCGCCCTACACCTCCTGGTACAGCAGTTATTTGGTCACTGTTTAAGTCTTTCAAGTTATTAACATAATTTATAACCTCTATATGTTCATTTTTATATCTACGATGTTGTAATTCTTGAATATCTAACGGACTTCCATTTTGTAAAGGTGGTCTTCTAATCATATTTGGAACAATATTTACTAATGCATGATCATTTTCAATATTATTAAAAAAATTAACAAAATTTAAGTTATCTACTTGCTCTCTAAATTTTCCATCTAAAGTAGGTGGTTCATATGAATAATAAGGATAATATAATAATTTAACATTAAAAGTATAATTTAATGGTAATGGAAAGTTATTTTTAACCAATTTTTTACTTTTATTATCAAATAAATGATAATTCAAACTTTCATTATTATTATTATTTTCTACATCAAATATCCGATTTGGTATTTGTAAATGTAAATTATCTTTATATTTATTAGATAATAATAAAGTAAAATTATTTTCTTTAGTATTTATTTTTATTGGTTGTTGAACTATAGGACCAACATTATTAATATGTTTGTTAAATGTATTATATTTTCGCCAATTTAGTGGTGGTGGTGCTGCTGCTGCTGCTGGTGCTGCTGCTGCTGCTGCTTGTGCTGCTCTTATAACTGCATGTGGATCGACACCTACTAGTGGAGGTTGTGGTAAGTACAAGTCATTTATCAAATTATTTGGTAAATTATTTTGAAAAGGATTAAACGCTATACTATTTAGATTAATATTATCAATAAAGGGTTCATAAATATTAGGAAGTTTAGTATAACATGTATTTCGGAATGTTTCATAATTAAATAACTTATAATTTTTATTATTATTATATATATTATTTAAGTTATTATGTTTTATTTTAATTTCTTCTACTAACCCTAAATTATTTAATCCTAATATTTGTGAAATTATAAATTTGTTTTGATAATCTTTATTATTATCTAAATTTATATTATAATAAGAAAATAAATAACTTGGAATATTTATTATATTTTCATTAATATTATTATTATTATTATTAAAAAAATAATTATAATCTAATAAATCTATATAATTTAAATTATTATAAAAAATAAATATAAAATCAGTAAAAAATTGTTTATTTGGTTTAATAACTAAACTATTATAATAATCTATTATAATATTAAATATTATATTTTTTTGAGTTTGTTTTTTATCAATAAAATATTCTTTAAAATAATTTATATATTCATCATTAATATTATTAAAAGTATATTGAATTAAAATATTAACAATATTTTTTAATCTTATATTAACATTTACATTATTATAAATATTATTTTTAAAATTATTAAAATGTAGAGAAATATTATTTAATATTTCATTAAAATTATCAATAGTTAATGTATCATCTAATAATATATATAAAATATAAATATAATTATATTTACTTGAATCATTACTAACTAAATTATTAATATATTTAATTAATTGCATTTTAAAAATATTAACAATATATTTATCAAAATTATTTACATTTAAATTACTGTTATTAGATAAACTAGAAACTAAAAGTAGTAATCTATATGGCAAATAACATTCTAAATTATTATTTGAAAATTTACACATAAGATCACACCACATATTATAAATCCATATACCTAATAATGATTTATTATTAAATACATTATTAATATAAATATTATACCATTTTAAAGCAAAGTTATTTTTTTCTATATTATTTTTAAACACCCATTTATTTTCAAAATTATCTGTGTTATTGTTATAATAAAATTTATAATTTTGATAATGAACATTCTTATGAATTTCATTATCTAATATAATATCAAATAATTTATTTTTATTTATATTATACATAATATCAGGTGATATTATTGCATAATAACTAAATATCATATATATTATCATTTTAGTTGTTATTTCATAATTTAATACTTTAAATATATTTTGATTTAAAGTATTAATATTAAAATCTATAACATGATGTAATAATAGTTCATTTTGATTAGTTTTTGAAAAAATATATTTTTTACTTTGTAGTACACTTGATTTATCAACATTTAAAAACTTTTTATAATATTCATCATTATTAATATATGGATAATCATTATAACAAATATTGTTATTATCTATAAACCAATTATTTTTATTAATAATATTATCGCGCACATTAGTTAATGTATTTTTATTTAATAAATCAATTATTGTTGATTTTTCAGTACTATAAATATATTCAATAATATTATTATTATTTGTAATATCCAATAAATTATTAGTTGCATAATTATTATTATTATTATTAAAATAATTTTTGTATCTTTTATTATTAATATCTAAAAAATACCACATAAAATATTCCATATTTATATTTTTTAGTTGTTCTATTTCAATAGGTACACATAATAAATATAAAATTATTGATGCATGATTATTATTAAAATTTTTAATATTTTTAAACATATTTAATATCATTGATTCATTATAAGATAAATCTGAATTAAATTTATTTGCTGTATAATGTATTATATATTTTCTAGGACCACCCATAAAATAAGACTTTGATAAATTAATTATATCTGATGCATTATCTAATGCGTCATTATGTTTTATAAAATTATATGAAAATGCATCTGGTTCAAAATTATCATCAAATATAACTGAATTCTCATTCCGATCAAACGTTGCTGGCCTTATTTCATCATAATTTAAAAGCCTGGTATCATTTAATACAGTATTATCATTTTTAAATGATGTATTACTAACATTACTAAAACCTAGTATCTCTTGCACAATACCCACTATGGGAATATGTGTTTTTATTTCATGTGCTCTACGACGTTCAGGAATATCTTTTGAAGAATCAAATATTAATTGTCCACCATATAACCAAAATTTTAAATTTTTATTATATATGGAATATATAATATATTTATTATTAAATTTAAAGTTTATTTTTTCAAATATAGTACTATAAATACGTGCCAATATTTCTGGAGATGTTGGATAATTATAATTCATAATTTTAAAATTATTATTATGATCAATAATTTTATTAACACTATTTTTTATTTGTTCTTTAATCCAATATTTAGAATTATGATTTTTAATTAGTCCAAATTCTGAATTTTTATTAATTGTCCATGAAATTTTTGGATTATCAATTATGTGAATAGACAAAAACTCTGGACTAATTGAATGAAAATGATTAAATTTTTCTTTTATGTAATTAATGATGGTTTGTTTATTTTTATTTAACATATCATTTAAAAAATCTAATTTACTGTTATACATTGATATATCTTTATAAATAGAATTAAATACAAATTTATTTATATCAGATTGTATTTCAGTATCATCATATTCATTTATCATATTATATATAGTATTTTTTAGTGTTTCAAGTAATGGTAATTGCTTTTCATTCATTAATTTTTCTATTATATAAAATAAATTTTTTTTAATAAGAAATATTTTATCAGAATTATTATTGGGATTTTTTACTTCAATAAAATTTTTCTTTGTAATATTGTTAATTTTAATGTTTCCTAAAAGTAAATAATGCAATGGTGTATATCCATTATCATCTTGATAATTCACATTTATTTTTAAAGAAATTAAATATTCAATAATATTATTTAACTGTAATCTACATGCTTCATGAAAAGGCGTTTTATTTATTTTATTAGGATAATCTGGATTAACACCATTTTGAACTAAAAATTTTATAAAATTTAATCTTAAATGTTCTTCTTTTTCTTCTAATAATACAACTTCATGAATTAATGTATTATCATTTTCATCCAAAACATTTAATGATAAATTATTTGTAGATGAAAATATTAATATATCATGAGTATTTAAATTTGATATTTTATTAAATAGTTCTTTAATTTTTTTAATATCTTTATCAACTTTAGGTATATATGGTTTATCATATCTTGTTATATCAAATTTGTTTATATCAATTTTATCCATTATAATTAATAAATATTATATATTATTTATTTATATATATTAAATTGCACAATTACAACTATTACAAACATCACATTTGTACAGATTTTCATAATATTTTATTTCATTTTCTAATATTTTATTTGTATTTATTTGTAAGAATTTTTTATAATCATGTATATCTTCTAAATTATTTAAATTTCTAATATATTGATCCAAGTTTAACTCTTTCACATGTTTAGTCATAAATCTTCCATCATTCATATACGCAGGACATGTATTATTATAATTATTCATTATAATTATATTAGATATTTTATTTTATATTTAAAATTTCTTGAATTAATTTTATTTTATTTTTTTTTTGATAATCTATTATATTTAATTCTTTTGCAATTATTTTTAATTCATTGATTTTCATTTTTTCTAAATCATTTTTATTATATATTATTTTTTGACTTGAATTTATTGTAGATTCATTTTTTTCTTCATTATTATTTTCTTTATTATTATTTTCTTCATTGTTATCTTTTTCATTATTAATTTCAATATCATTAGAATAAATTTCTAAAGGTTCCGATTTTTGTTCATTTAATACATTTTCTGAATAATTATCATCAACTATAATAATATCATTATTAAATTTATTATTATTATATATAATATTATTTAAATAATCTTTTTTTATTAATTGAGACAATAAACTATTAAATGACATATTATTATCAAATTCAATGATATTATTATATTTATGTGTACTGTGTATTAATAATTCTAAATTATAAATTTTATTATATATATGTTTAAATTCCTTATATATAAAATAAATTATCACTAATATTATCAAAATAATAAATAAATTATTATAAAAAAAATTCATATTATTAAATATAAATATAAGTTTATTTTTTATAAACTCACTATAAAATAAATATATAAAAATTTTATAAATTTTTAAAAACTATTTTTTTCTAATATTATTTATATGATTAGTTCAGAAGATATTCAAGAAGTTAAAAATGATATTATATTATTAATAACTGTTTTTGTCGTTACTGATTTTGTTTTACATATGGTTAAAAATAAACCTTTATTCCAAACTGAATGGGTTAATTCTTCTTTAGGTATTATATTAGGTTTTATTGTTTATAGATTTTTTACTGATAAAATAACAAAATCACTAACTAAATCCAATAATATTAATATAAATAATGCTATTGCAGATATTATAACATGGTCAACTGTTTTCATTGTTTCTAATATATTTGTTTCATATATTAATAATGTAAAACCTAATTTCAGTTCCACTTGGTTTATGGAACATGGTTCTATAATTGCAGGCTATGTTGTTTATAGTTTATTTGTAAATTCAGCTGTTGCATCAATGGATTTAGAATATAAAGATTTAATTGGAATATTAATTAAAGTATCAATGGGTACTATTATGTCATATTATTCAATGGGTGTACCTATTAATGAAACTTCTTTATTACCATTAGGAGCTACTTTATCTGGTTTCTCTGTTTATCATTTAGTAGTAAAAAAATTAATGGAATAAATATTTAAAACTAAAATATTATAAATAACTAAATGACAGGAGGTTTATTACAAATTATTACATCAGGAAAACAAGATATATATTTAACAATAGATCCTGAGATAACATTTTTTAAAAAAGTATATAAAAAATATGTAAATTTTTCATGTGAATTAAAAGAAATTTTACCTGAACAAATACCGTTATATGATAGTACTATATCATTTATTTTAAATAATAAAGGTGATTTATTACATAGATGTTATTTAGAAATAGAATTACCTAATTTAATATTTTCAGATAAATACATACAAAATGAAACATATTTTAATACTAAAAAATTAAACATTAATAATTTAACTAATAGTTATAATTATTGGACTAATTTATATGACAATTTAAAAAATTTTGTTGATATTGAAATTAAATTATACAGAAGATTGAAACAATATTTAGATACTGAAAATATTACTATTAATATTTTAAAAGATGAAGTATATCAATTTAACTATTATAATAAAGAAAATAAAAACTTATACAAAAATAATATTCAAGATAATATTTTTGATAAAATTGATATTTCTGGATATATTATTAATATTAATTTATTAATTACTAATGATATTATATTTGATAATAATGTATATATATCTAGAAATATTATTATTAATCAATTAGATTTTAAACTTAATAATATGATTAGTTATTTAGATTTTTTTCATTATAAAAAAACTCTATTTTTTAATAAAATTAATGATCTTAATAACGAATATCAAATTAAATTTAATTATTCTAAATTTTTAGGTCACAATTTTTTTAATTCTTTTAGTCTTGAAGTAGGCGCTAATGAAATTGAAAAATATTCTAATGACTATTTACATATTAATCAATTACATAAAATTCAAAATTATGAACTTGATAATTATTATGATATGATTGGTCATAATCCTAAATTATATGAGTTTAATAATAATAATAAAGAGTCTACTAAAATTTTATTACCTTTAATTTTCTGGTTTTGTAAAGATCCCGGTAATTCTTTACCTTTAATATCATTACAAAATCAAACAATTACTATTAAAACAAAAATTAATGATATAAAAAAAATAATATCATTTACTAATTATGAAATTATGTTTAATAAATTAATTAATATTGATGTTGATTATATTGATTATATTAGTATTAATAACAATTTATTTTATAATAATTATAAAATAAATATTAATAATAAATTTATTTCTTATAATTGTTTATTTATTAATTTTGAATTATTAAAATTAAATTTTAACTTACTTAATGATAATGATATTAATTATTTATTATACAATTTTGGAACTAAATATACTAAAAATGAATTAATTAATATTTATAATTATAATTCTAATTATAATTATAAAGATATTGAATATATTATTAATCAAAATCAATGGATACATTTAATGAATAATATTAATATGTTAAATATTAATATTAAACAAAATATTGACTCTTATTATCAATATATTGATTTTAATATTTATTATAGTATGATTAATAATCCTAATATTAAATTAATTGGAGAATTTATTTATTTTGATGAAAATGAAAGAATTAAATTTGCTAATTCTAAATTAGAATATATTATTGAAACAATTGATGAAAAAATTTTTAATATTAATATTAATAATAATAATAACAATAGTAATAATATATTATTTAATTGTGAAATTGATTTTAATAAACCATGTAAAGAATTATATTGGTATATACAACCTGAAATTTTTATTGATGGTGTTATTAATAATGGTGAAAATTTAAATTTATTATATGATATTAAAAAATATTTTAGTAATGATATTATTATTAAACAAAATATTGAATTTAATAGTTATAATTTATTATTTGATAATATTATTAATTATTCTGATTTTAATTATTTTTTATCTTATAAATATTTAAATAATTGTTTATTACAAGGTATTAACTATTATTCATTTTCTTTATATCCTGAATTAACACAACCTTCTGGAACTATTAATTTAACTGAAATTAAATCTAAATATTATTATGTTCATATTAATAAATTATTTATTAATGAATATATTAATAGCGTTCTCAATCCTAATAAAAAAAATCTTATTCTTAAATTTATTTCTAAATCTTATAATCTTTTAATTATTGATAATAGTGTCTGCAAATTAATGTTTAATTTATAATTTATTATTTAAAAAATTATTTTATTATTTACTTATATAAATGAATACTATTTATCAAGATTGGGTACCTGTTGTTTTAAAAAAAAATATTAAAAAAAATAATTCACAATCTTCATCATGTAATAATAATAATCCGATTAGTTCCACTAAAATTTATAATGATGATAATCAAGATCCTGAAATTATTCCTAAAACTGTTTCTCTTAATTATGGTAAAAAAATGCAACAAGCTAGGAATCAACTGAAATTAACACAAAAAGATCTTGCACTTAAATTAAATATTACTGTTGATATTATAAAAAAATATGAATCTGGTGAAGGAATTAAAAATAGTAATATTATTACAAAAATTAATAGGTTTTTAAATATACAAAATACATGATTTGAATGTTTTACGATGATGTATTGTAATACCATAATTTTGTATACCTGTTAAATGTTTTTTTGTTGGATAACCCATATTATTTAATAAATCATATTTTAATTCTAATTCATTATTTTTTTGACATAAATCTATTATATGTTCATCATGATATACCTTTGCTAATATTGATGCTGCTGCTATTGAATAATATTTATTATCTCCTTTTATTATAGATTTTACATTATAATTATTGAATTTATTTTCCCACCCTAAACCATCAATAATTAATATATTATATTTTGTAAAATCTAAATTAAAATTTTTTTTCATATCTTCTAATGATCTTTCCATTGCTAATTTTGTTGCATTTAATATATTTATTTTATCTATTTCTTCTGGTTCTGCATATCCTATACCCCATGCTATTGTATTTTTTTTTATCCATTCTATACTTTCTAATCTTTTTTTTTTTGATAATTTTTTTGAATCATTAATATATTTACATTCTTTAATATTTGAATCCCATATTACTGCTCCTGCATAAACACGTCCTAATAATGGACCACGACCAGCTTCATCTAATCCTATTTCATATTCCGATAAATATTTATTATTCATTATTTTATTAAATAATAAATATTTAAATCCAATTATTAAAACACAATGGACATTTCTTTGATGACTTTAACCATGGCTGTATACATTCATTATGAAATACATGACCACATATACCTTTTTTTATATTTGAATCTATTGATGTACTAAATATACTTTCTTCATTTAAATTATTTCTACATATTATACATTCTGTATTAGTATTTAATATAAATTCTGACTTTCCTAATATATATATATCATCTATTATCTTAAACTTTGACATTTTTTTTATTTTATTTCTAAAATAAATATTTAATATATTTATTTATCAATTTTTTTATAATATTATATATATATTATGGATACTAAATGCGCACCTAGTAAAAAATATAATGATGGATCCTGTTTTTCTTTAGAAGCTTTACAAGAAATAGCACAAAATTATAATAGTAATATTAAAAATAAAAAAATTAACTATGAAAAATTAACTAAAAAAGAACTAGTTACCGAATTAAATAATAAATTATCTAATGTTTGTTCAGAACAAACATGTTGGCTTAAGTTAGATTTTGTTAAAAAAATTGATAATGATGAAATACATAATAATACATTTAGACCGGAAGGACCAAAAAAAAAATATGATTGGTTAAATACTTTAAATATAAATGATGTTATTGAACAATATCATTCATTATATCCTGATTTTTTATTTTTAGGTGCTGTACCTTATGATTTTGAAGACTTACCTGTTTTAGGTATTAGTAATATTGATTTTGATAAATTAGAAAAAGAAAATAAAATAAAAATTGGACTTGTTATTAATTTAGATGAACATTATAAATCTGGATCTCATTGGGTTGGATTATATGTTGATTTACAAAAATATCAAATTTATTATATTGATTCAGTTGGTAAAAAACCAAAAACAAGAATTAAAAAATTTATAACTAAAGTATTTAAATATATGTATAAAAAAAAATTTAATAAATCTATTAACTTTAATAATATTACTAACTCAAAATATACTAAATATTTAAATAACTTTGATATTAGATATAACAATTTACAACATCAATATGAAAATTCTGAATGTGGTGTTTATAGTATATATTTTATTTTAGAATTATTAAAAGGTAATACATTTGATAATATAATTACAAATCGTGTACCAGATGAAATGGTTAATAAATATAGATCATTATTTTTTAGAAATGTTAATTTTTTAAAAAAATATATTACTATTAATAATGATTAATAAATATTATATAGTTCAAATATTAACTTTTATTATTATCATAACTATTATTATTTTAAGTTTTAAAAAAAATAATATAGAAACTATTGAAAATATCAATAATTATGATAGTTCATTATTTGATAATATTGAAATTGTTATTGCTAGATATAATGAAAATATTGATTGGGTTAATAAACCACCATTTAATAAATTTAAACATATTACATGTTATAATAAAGGAAAGTCATTAAATTATAAAAACTTTAATAGTAATATTAAATTTTATAAATTAGATAATGTTGGTAAATGTGATCATACTTATATATATCATATTATTTCTAATTATTATAATTTAAAAAATATTACCATTTTTTTACCAGGTAGTTGGACTGATATTATTAATTATGATAAATATAATTATGCATTAACAGTTATTAATAAAACTATTGAAACACAAAATACTGTTTTCTTTGGACAAAAAGTTAATAATTTATATCTAGATTTATATAATTTTCAAATTAATGAACATAAAACTACCAATTTTAATAATAAAACATTATTTAAAGAAAGTAAATTATTATTATCTGAATTACGGCCATATGGTAAATGGTATGAAAAAATATTTAATATTAATAATATTATTAAAATTGTTACATTTTTAGGAATTTTTTCTGTTCATAAAAATCATGTTGTACAACATCCTATTGAATATTATCAAAATATTATTAATTATATTAATAATCATCCTAGCCCTGAAGTTGGACATTATATTGAAAGATCTTGGGGATCTATTTTTTATCCATATCCTTCATCATGTTTACATTATTATTACAATTATTAATATTTTATGTATTTTATTGTAATGAACTATATTATTGTTTTGATTATTATTATTATCCTTATTTTTATTTATTTTAATAATAATAAAATTGACTGTTTTAATAATACTTATAACTATAATATTGAAATTGTTGTTGCTAGATTTAATGAAGATATACAATGGTTTTTTAATCCTGAATTTAAAACCTTTAAAATAACATGTTATAATAAAGGTAAAATTATTAATCAAAAATTACCTAATAATGTTACTGTTATTAATTTACCTAATGTTGGTAAATGTGATCATACTTATTTATATCATATTATTAATAATTATTCTAAACTTTCTGATGTTACTGTTTTTATTCCTGGTAGTTGGCTTGATTCACATAAAATTAATTATAGTACATTATTAATTAATTTAAGTCGTGAAACTCAAAATAGTGTTTTTATTGGACCACATGTTGATAGCGTATATAAAAATTTATATTATTTTATTTTAAATGAATGGGAAACATCTAATGTTAATAATAAAATATTTAATAATGAAAAAAAATTATTATTATCACCTATTAGACCTTTTGGTAAATGGTATGAAAGTTTATTTAATACTAATATTAATATTACTGTTATAACATATTTAAGCATGTTTGCTGTTCATAAAAATCATATTACTCAACATCCTATTAATTATTATAAAAATATTATTAAATTTATTGATACTCATTCTAATCCTGAAGTTGGACATTATATTGAACGTTCATGGGGTGCTATTTTTTATCCATATCCTGAAAATTGTATTTATCATTAATCATATAAAAAATTAATTTATTATATATATATTATTATTTAATGTATCCACGATATATTATTGTTCCTTGTGATAATATTCCTAGGAATTTACATGAACAATACACCTTAATACATCAAGAATTATTTAAATCTCATAATAAATACTCTGAATTACAAAATAAATATAATCAACTATTAATTAATAATCAAAATATAAATATACAAACTGATAATATTATATTTAATTATAATAACTTAAAAAATGATTTTACTAATTTAAATGATCTTTATCTAAAATTTTTAAATATTGAAAACTTATTTAATTGTAAATATAATCATATTTTAAAAAAATATGAAGACTTGAAGAAAGAATTAATCACTACACTTAATGATAATAATAAAAAACATAATAAAACTATTAATAATTTAAAAAATAAAATTGAAACTTATGAAAATAAAATCTGCTTTCTTGAAAAAAATGTTAATCCATTAATTAAAAAAGAAACTGATTTAAAAAATAAAATTCAATCTCTAAATGATGAAAATTTAAAACTTAAAAATATTATTCAAGATAAAGATAACAAAATAACTTATTTAACATCTAATATTGTTAAAAAACAATTAGTTGATGTTTATTTAAAATATTCAAATAATGAAGCACAATTAATTCATGATTTAGAAGAAGAAAAAAATAAGAATAATATTATAACATTAGAATTAATACAAAAAAATAAAAAATTAGAAATACAATCTAAAATTATTGATAGTTTAAAAATTCAAAATAATTTATATGATAATATAATTATTTAATATACAAAAAAAATTGATTAATTAATTTATTAATAATAATATTAATAAATTAATTAATAAAAAAATATGAAATGGAATTATTTAATGTTTAAATTAAATAATAAAAATAATAAAAATAATGTTGAAGCATATTATTATAAAAAAATTAAAAATAAATATTGTTATTTATATAAAATACCCATTAAAATATTATATAATTTTGATTTTTCTATTAAAATTATTAAGTTTGTGTATTTTTCTGATATTTATAATAATTTATATTATTATTTTCCTAAAGAATTTTTTAATAATATTAATTTTGTTATTGAAGCTGTTAAATGTGATTGTAATTTAATTAATTTTGTTCCTGATTTATTAAAGTATGATATACATATTTATTTTGAATGTTATGATTATTATATTAATCAATCTCAAAATATATATTCTAAATATTATATTTATGAATCTACTCATGAATATTTTAGCTATCAAACATTTATAATTGATTCAATATATAATATTATTTCTTAAAATAATTAATTTAAAAAATAATATTATATATTTTATTTTAATATGCAGATTTTTGTTAAAACATTAACCGGAAAAACTATTTCTTTAGAAGTTGAATCTTGTGATACTATCGATATGATTAAATCTAAAATACAAGATAAAGAAGGTATCCCACCTGATCAACAAAGATTAATATTTGCTGGTAAACAATTAGAAGATTCTAGAACACTTGCTGATTATAATATACAAAAAGAATCCACATTACATTTAGTTTTACGTTTAAGAGGAGGATAATTCCTTCATTTCAATTAATATATCTTTTATTGAATCTTTAATATTTTTAACATTTGGATATAATTTTTCTAATTTTGAAGTATCTAAAATATTATTTGATCTTTTTGATAATAATAAATTATTTTGTTCTTCTAATGTAAAATTTTTCCATGTAAAATTATTATCTACTATTTCTTTATACATCTCCAAAATTTCATTATGTGATATTGATCCTGGATTTGTTAAATTTATTGTTCCTACATTGTTTTTTATTATCATATCTACTAATATTGGTAATAATTCTGGTAATACTGTCATTGAATTTGATATACTACATACTTTATCATATGTTGTTATTTTTGTTATAAAATTTCTTATTTGTGTTTTCTCTGATGTTATTGGCATACGTATACGCACATTTAATACATTTTTATATGATTTCATTAAATTATCTGTATATCCTTTTACTATTGAATATGATGAACCGAAAAAATTAGGAGTATCTAATTCACTAAAATTTTTATCATTACCATCAAAAATACAACCAGTGCCAATATAAGTTAAATGTATATTATATTTACTTGTAACTTGTGCTAATAATAATGGTGCATATAAATTATCATGTATGTTTTCTGTTAGTTTCCCTGGCTGTTCTAAATAATCAATTGTTGGATAACCTAATCCATGTGTTCTTCCTATACTACATATAACACTATCTGGATTTGTTTCTATTATAAATTTTTCTAGTTCATTATAATTTTCTGCTCTTATTTCCGGATATATTATTTCATGATTTTCCTTTTCTAGTATTTTTACTATTTGTGTTCCTATCCAACCTTTATTTCCAAATACCACTATTTTCATTAATTATTTAAATTAATTTTTATTTAAATAAATTTTTTTTTTAAATTATATTATATTGAAAATATATTTAAAGTTTCTATTACTATTATTATATAATGTCTTCAAATAAAAATCATGCAATTGGTATTGATTTAGGTACCACTTATAGTTGCGTTGCAGTATATGAAAATGGTAAAGTTGAAATTATTGCTAACGATCAATCAAATAGAACAACACCATCGTATGTAAGTTTCACTGAAAATGAACGTTTAATTGGTGATGCCGCAAAAAATGCGGCTACTATTAATCCTTCTAATACTGTTTATGACGCAAAACGTATGATTGGACGTGAATTTAATGATTCTAAATTACAAGATGATTTAAAACACTTTTCATTTAATGTTATTAATTCTAATAATAAACCAAAAATTAAAGTTAATTATAAAAATGAAGATAAAGAATTTACACCTGAAGAAATCTCTGCTATGGTTTTAACTAAAATGAAAGATATTGCTGAACAATTTTTAGGTGGTGAAGTTAAAAATGCTGTTATTACTGTTCCAGCATATTTTAATGATGCCCAAAGACAAGCAACTAAAGATGCCGGAACTATTGCTGGTTTAAATGTTTTACGTATTATTAATGAACCCACAGCAGCTGCGATTGCTTATGGATTAGACAAAGATACTTCTAAAGCTAAAAATGTTTTAATTTTTGATTTTGGTGGGGGTACTCATGATGTTTCATTATTAGTTATGGAAGATGGAGTTTTTGAAGTTAAAGCTACTGCAGGTGATACACATTTAGGTGGTGAAGATATTGATAATAGAATTGTTAATTATGTATTGGATGAATTTAAAAAGAAACATAAACATGATTTAACTGATAATAAAAAAGCTTTAAGAAGAATCAGAACAGCTTCAGAACGTGCTAAACGTATTTTATCTTCATCAACACAAACTAATATTGAAGTAGATTCACT
>Ga0194133_10002379_pt1 | contig 29285 bp, 25 predicted proteins | sample TA2KigOf40mmetaG_FD_155448 | JGI IMG/M metagenome (GOLD analysis project Ga0194133, IMG submission 155448) | Freshwater microbial communities from Lake Tanganyika, Tanzania - TA2015055 Kigoma Offshore 40m | ecosystem: Environmental > Aquatic > Freshwater > Lake | place: Tanzania: Lake... | reverse complement strand
AGGACGCGGTACCGATTTCAGTTCAACCTCTGTTTTTTGTGTTTCAAACTGTTTACGTATTTCATTTTTAATTTCAGAAAAATCAATTTCGTTCAAATTTCGCATCATTTGGTCCCAAACAATTTGCATGTTTGTTTTGAACATTGCGCCATCCAAGTCACATGATATGCGAGCCAGGTCCGTTGAAGTAATGTCACTCAAATTGCCTTTGTATAAATAAAGGCTGAGGTTTGCGATAAAAATTGGATAATTTACACATCCTTTTTGGGAACGAAGTCCCATCAATTCAGCAAAGTCAATTGTTTTAGATTGTGTGACTCTGGATTTGTCATTTCGTTTTTTTACAAATATTTGTTTATCCCATGAATAATTTATCAAAATCATGGAATTGCCATTATATTTAACACGTGCATTCTTGTACATAATGTGTGTTAATATTTCTTGTATATTTGCCGACATCATTTCCATGTTCGGATTTTTTGAAACAATAAGAGTGTTTGTTTTGACTGGTGTTGCATTTTCAGAGCTTCTTATTTTTGCATCCACAAACGGTTTCACCAATTGTGAAACTGGGTTGCTTTTGGGAATATCGTGTACTCCAATGTCTTCAAAATCTATGAACTGCCATTCTTTTGGATCCAATATTTTTGTACAAAAAAATGGGTTGTGAAGTACACTAGAATTAGGAAGATTTGCCCCATCATCTACTCCAGTTGTAAATTTGGCATCCATTGACCATGAACATGAAAATGGTAACTCCAATTTCGTCAATGATTGTTTTATCAAATTGTGATGCGCTTTTGAAATTTGAATATCATCATATTTCATTTTGATTAATATTTTCAAAATAGTCTTGCATTCAGTATAAAGCTTGACAATTTCAAAATGAGGACTTGCTCCTACTCCTGGTAGTGGTGGTGGTGCTGCCGCTCTTGCTGCTGGTGCTACTGCATGTACTTGATCTAATAAATTTTTTAGTCTATATATATGTTCTTCAAACGAACTTATGTATGCATTACGTGGTTCATATCCATCGTCCCGTCTCCACCAACTAATTTCAACTGCATTCAATTCTGATACTCGTTCAAGTCGCTCTTCCGGCTCTACTTCCCCTGCCGCTCTTTCATCCGCCGCTTGTATAACCTCCTTCATATTTTCGTACTTTTTCAAAATGGTTGCGTAATATTGTGATCTGGGCTCGCTTCTCCAATTCTCAATATTTAGTGATATTTCCGCTATGATGTCGTCAATATTTAGTGCACGGTATATATCACCTATATCACCCCGTATATTATTTAAACAATTGACAATTTGATTAATGTAAGCAGTAGTATCAAACGCATGAAGGTTTTCAGGTATTTTTCCAGTGTTCCCAATAAATGCTCGCGAAGTGCTACAGTAGTCAACAAAATAAAGTAAATCATTCCCGTTCAAAGAATCTTCCAAAGTCCACTTCAGTGTAAAAAAATCTTCCATATCTGAAATTTTGAAATGCAAGGTAGAGTCTAAGGCCACATTTGATTTATTCAATATGGATAACCGCTGATTTACATAATTATCGTATCTCAATTTAACATTTTGTTGAGTTTTTAAATCATAATAAAGAATGACGTGTATTGTGGACTCATACATCATACTAAAGTCCCTCACTGCTGAAAAAAATATGTCTCCTATTTTTTCTCCTATATTTTGGGTATCTTCTGACCTTATTTTTTTGAAACTATTATCATTATAACCAATTGCCAACAATTTTATGCAAATGCGTTTTTTTGTTGTGATTGGTGTTGAATTTTTATCAGCAGTTTTGAATATGAGCTGCATCATTTTATAAATATAATTTGTAAATGCAACAGTTTTCAAACGCCCATTTTCAATAAATGTATCTTCGGGAATAAAAGTATGAATCATAAACGTGTTTTTGGGCCCCCGAAATGGAGGAACTATGTTCATGAGAGGAGGTGGATATGCAGTTGGCAAATTTGGTTCAGTGTAATCCTGGAATCCACTAGAACTTTTAGGACGTAACAATGTGCTATATGGCTTTTTTGGTTTCTTTGTATCCCCCCTATCCTTTGGATTTGGAGTGTATTGATACAAGTAATACCCTGGAGTTGTCCAATGCCAGCGTATTTTCGCTTTATCTAAATCAGGATCACCTCCGGATGACCGCGTGCGGCGAGGCTCAGGGCCGAAAGGGTGCGGAGCGCTGGATCGTACCTCAAATGGTATACCTAAAGTAGTATTTATTTCGCGTTGTTTAGTAATTTTTCTAACTATTTCCGATGAAAGATTGCTTTTTGCAATTGCGGGCGAAATGTAAATTTCTTTCCATTCCAAGTGTTGTTGTTTGTATCTGAAATCGGACACAACATCATTCAACTTGGTTGGATTATCAAATCTCATTTTTGGATAAGATCTTTCTTCTGGTTCCGTATTGATGTAATACTTGTTTTCAGTTAAAGGATCTTCAACTGAAACCCATCCTTTTCCCTTCAATTCTTTCAATTCTTTTTCACTCATTTCTCCCAAAATGTGTTTGATAAGCTGAGGAGGTTGCCGAAAAATCCAATTGTAGTCAAAATATACTGGTCCACAAATTGCATATATTTCATCATCATGCGTATTTTCAAATTGATTAACAAGATACTCCAGTTCTTTTTTTTCTAGGGTTTCAGGTAATTCTGTAATAAATTTTTTATCATCTTTCTCTTTTTTGGAGGGAAAACTAACATCGCCATAATGCAACACCGAATTTATCGTGTCAAATTCATTGAATGGAAAAGAATAATTATCAAAAACATACTCTTTAAGTTTACCTTCAAGTTCAGCCAAAGGTATTTTAGAATTTTCAACTATAATTCTATCATATTGATTTTTCAGCCTTTGGTGAACTGCCTGCGATAAATAATTATCAAGAATCCCCCCAACGGCTAAAGTAGGAAAATCAGGTAGAGGAGCAGCAGCAGCAGCAGCAGCAGCAGCAGCAGCACCAGCACCAGCAGCAATAGCAGCACGAGCAATAGCAGCACGAGCACGAGCAATAGCAGCATCAATTATTTTTGTTTTGACCCCTTCAATATGTTCAGATACCTCACTCATGAATGTATTAGCATTACCCTTTTCAAGTTTAACATATTGTTGGTATTTGTAATAAAGACGATGCAATAATTTTTCGTGGTTCATGGAATGTTCAGGAGTTGATTTGAATGTATACAACCGAGAATTGTCCACAATTATTTTTAATTTATTATCATTTTTCAAAATTTCCCGATTTGGAAGGTATGTCCCTGTTATAATTCCATAAACAAAATCATATATTTTTTCAACATTGTAAGAAAAATCAGAGTCAAATAATGCATTTATTTTAAATTGATTTATAGTACTGTAATATGGTTTACCGATATAATCTGGTCTGAAAAACTGTTTCGTATTCGGCGGGAAAGGCAAAGTCAAAGGATCATTATACAAAATATTAAATCGCTGCTGCAACTCAATTTTAGTCGTCACAATATTTCCATTAGCAACATATGAATAATTTTCTAACTCTTTTACAATTTTTGTGAAGGTATCGTTTGCATTAATGAATGATTGTTCTATTAATTTTAACAATATGGTATCTGTTTTTTTGGTTGCAAACTGCATGAATTTTTTGAATAGTTCCCAATTCATAAAAATATTCAAAGCGGCATCCTTCATATCCAGTCCAAATTTTTTCCTGTATTGTTGATTTAATTCATAAAATGAATGAATCAGTTGTTTTGTGACAATGACTGTATTTGGAACATAAATAACGTAATCACAAGAGGAAGCTTGAGTGTTTTTTTGTTGAATGTTCAAATCCAATGCAGGGGCAATTTCTTCAATCATTTTTTGTGTGAAAATGATAATTTTGTCGGCTGATGGTTGTTGTGATTGTTGTGATTGTTGTGGTTGTTGTGGTTGTTGTGGTTGTTGTGGTTGTTGTGGTTGTTGTGGTTGTGATTGTTTTGATGGTTCGCTGACAATAGGATTGAATGCCACCATGAATTGATTGTACAATTGTAGTTTCAAATTAGATGAATATACGGACTGAATTTCATCATCATCATCTGAAAACAAGCGGTTCATTTAGAATAAATAATTAAAATATGATTATATTTAAATATTTATTTATCATTCAAAATTTTGCAGAACGAAAGGCAGCCAAATATTGATTGTATTTCATATTTTCACGTTGTTTTTTTGCCCGCTCCAAAAGGTCCATTGCATCGCTGATTTCTTTGTCAGTGACGATGTTTAAAGGTCCGTGTCCGGATTTAGAGATTCCACCAACGGCTGCGCCTCCTGGAAGTGTGGAGGGGGTGTTGTTGTTGGTGCAACTGGTTGAGATGATGCGATATTTTTCGGGCATAATGCAACAACTGCTGTTTGCGTTCAGTCCATAGTCGGCTAAAACAACAAAAACAGCGGTCAATACCAATGCAACAATCAAATCGCGGGTTCCCATCCAACACACCGAAAAAACAAGTAATTCTTTGCTTAATGCAGTTTTCAAAAAATTTTCGGTAGATGGGTCAAGTTTGAGTTCAATGTAACGCGATCCAATGTTTAGCATGATCATGACTACTCCGGCAAAAAACAAACTATTATTCAAACGATTGATTGCATAAGTTGTCCATTTCAAAATCAAATCAAATGGATACATAATTGATGCCTATTGATACTATATTGATATATAATATCAACAAAAAAATATAGATTGATCAATTGTTGAACCTGGACTAAAGTATAAGATAATTCTACCAAAATATTATATCTTAAATTATTAGGAAGATTTATTAGGAATATATGTCAGGACATTTACAGTATTCAGTTTATGGTGAAGAAGATGAAAAACCGAATCCGCAACAAAAAAGAACATTAAGGACAAATCAAAAAACATTGAGATCAAAACAATCAACGCAGGTTCAAGGCAAACATGACAATGGCAATGACAAACACAACAATAATAACAATAATAACAATAATAACAATAATAACAACCAGAATAAAAACAACCAGTTGGAAGAAGCGATTCAACGAATGCACAACTGTGATGACAGCGATGGCGATTGTGATGTAGAAATAAACAACGCCATTGAAAAACAGTTTCAAACAAGTCCAATTCCAGTATTTGGGAACGGGAACAACAACGTGTTGCCTTATTCTGGGGACGAATTGAACGGGAAATTGAATCCGGGATCATCTAAAGAGGGGTTTTCCATTTCAAATGTGAAATACCCTCAATACATGTCTTCGGTTTTTCAAGCATCAAATGATGCAGAAAATAAAGATTTACTGTTACAAAAGTTGGATCACATTATTTCTTTGCTGGAAAGTCAGAAGGACGAGAGAACGGACAGTGTAGTTGAAGAATTGGTGTTGTATTGTTTTTTGGGTATATTTATAATTTTTGTGGTTGACTCATTTGCTCGTGCTGGGAAATACGTTCGTTGAACCAGCGGTGACCTTCAAAAAAATATTGTTAAATGTATATCACACTATTTGAGATTTAACAATATCTAATGAGAACAAAGGAAATCATAACCGTAACGGTTGTCATGGTTGGGATTGTAGCGGTGGGTTATTGTTGTGGCGGAGTGATAGAAGCGTTCAGGTCAAACTATGCGGGGCATGGTAATCACCGCAACTATCCGAACGTTCCGATGGTGTGTTTGGCCGGAAAACATAGGATTCCATGCACCGTTGTAAGTAATTAAGTGGATGAAGTGGATGAAGTGGGGTTTTCAAGTGATACACGTGGTTCCACGGTAATCAATTTTAAATTGTGGTGAGCAGTGATGAGAAGCGTCATAGCAGTAGCAAATAAAATGATTCCAAGCCAAATGTTATTCTGAATGGACTGTTGTAAATATTGTATTAAATTGGCAAAGTTAAACATTTTTGGTAATATTGATATATTAGTTTTATATGTTTTTTTTTAACATGTGAAGATAATAAAGTAAATGAATGAACATGAAATAAATGACATTCGGAGTGCAAGTGATTTCAAGGGGATAACATTTTCAAAGTTTAGAAAACCGGATGTTAGAAAGGAGTTGTTGAACACCCTAAAAAATGGTAAAATAGAGCCGGCTTGTTATTGGAGTGCTGAGTTGATATGTGCGGGTCATTATCAAGAATTGTGGGAAATCGTTCTGACATTTATTGGAAAACACGTGCATTTAGCAAACCCCAAACTGTGCATTTATTTAAGTTTACGATATGATGTTTTCAAAGAAATTGTGATGAACGGGTACATAGGAAATGAATTAAGAATGAGAAACAACGCCAAAATCCGAACCCTGTTTGCTGAAATAGTGTGTGTTCTATGCACTTCAAAAAAAAAACATTCATTGGAAGGAGTTAAAGTGTGCAAGTCGGATTTTGATGGCACCGTAATAGCGGATAAACTGAAAGCCCCAAATGTGTCATATGCATCGGATGTGTTTTTGTCAGGAGATCCAAAAGAATTGTTCATTTCCATAAATGAATTTGCGTATCACATTTCAAATGATTCAAAGAATAGTTTATTGGCTTCTTATTGGCTTGAATGGATCATGGAATTTGAACACATCTGCAAATTACGAAAACAAAAATGCATGTCGGAACGGAGAAGTTTTGCTCAAGTTGAATCAAAATTCCAAATGGATCCAATTTGGATTGTCTGGGAATTGATAATGAAAGAAGTAAAAAAAAAAGAGTGTCCGTCGCTTGATAAAATAACACACTGTTTATTGAAACTGTATTGTTTAAGGTACCTGGATGGTGTTAAAAAAAAACGACGGTATTTAATTTATTTTGCGATCTGTTTGTTGACCGAACCGGTGGTAATGGATCAAGAGATTGTCTCTAACAAGGAATTGATTGAAATAGTTGTTAAAAAGATTGACACTATATACAAACAAGTAAAAAAAAACGAGGTTGCCCCTAAAACAAATTACTTGTTAGATTCTGTGAATACGGCGGCGAATTGTGATTTGGAGAAAACGATACAAAAAATTGAAAAACTAAACACAATGAATACAATAATTCGCACAAGTTAATTTTTGAAGGAATTTGTTGTGGCGGTGGTTGTGGTTGTGGTTGTGGGTGTGATTGTGGTTGTGGGTATGATTGTGGTCCCTGTTGTTATGTGCGAATTTCCGTACTGCATGGTGAAAACCAATCCATAAAAATGCATGAGGTGATTCCGATGAGTAGTATATGTGGTATGTGGAAGATATAAATTTATATTATTTAAATATAATATATTTACAAATCACACATCACAAATGAACATTGAACCAGCTACTAATTATTCCACCACCACTGCAACCGCCCTAGTTACGCAAGAATCCAGTAGTGGGACGTTTTTAATGCGAGTTGTATTGGTGATACTGCTGTTGGCGTTAATTGGATTCAACGTTTTTACTTATTTAGATGACTTCACTGAATGGTTTGGTGAAACTTTTGGGAAACCGTTTCGTGAAGTGGCACGAATTTTAGGAAACACCGCGGCAGACACTGCAAAAAAAACCATAGACATCAGCGCATCTGGGGCTAAAGGCATAGTTGATGTAACCAGTGGTGCAGCCACTAGTGGTATTGATGTGCTTCAAAAAACCATTGAAAAAAAACAAATAGAGGACCCCCCCATCCAAATTGATAATGTAGTTTCCAATCTGAAAAAAGACATCCCGCTACCAGACGATTCCATGAGCAGAACACAACGTGGTGTGCGTTCTAAAGGGTCTGGGGCTGGATATTGTTACATCGGTCAAGATCGTGGGTTTAGAAGTTGCATAAATATTGGAGAGAATGATGTTTGCATGTCGGGTAACATTTATCCAACCGAATCTCTCTGTATTAATCCCAGGTTAAGAGTATAAGTATACTCACACAATCACATAATCACATAATCACATAAGCCGTTTTATTTCATCATAGTTAATGACATTTTTTGAAGTCAAATTGTAAAGAATTTCTAAAATTTTGGTCCATTTGCTTGCATGGTGAATTGACAGTTTGCTGCACAATTCAGGAGGGGTCATCTTCATTTTGATACTATAAATTTCATCATGTGAGCAATCCATCCATGGCAGCTCCCCCCCATTTGCTAAATATATCAATGCATACATCATTGAAATAAGATCATCTTTCGGACTCAAAGGGGTTCTTGCATGGGAAGCAATGCTTGCGTACCTTGCACTTCCAATCAATGATTTGGATTTGGATTTGGGTATCATCTCGTCCTCGTGCTTGATGCGTTTTGTCATTCCGAAATCAATCAAATACAACCGCGGAACGGGTGTCGGGGTATTTGCATTTGGGGAGAATGTTACCGACAAATTTAATTCCGGATCACGAGAAAATAAAAAATTTTCAGGCTTTACATCTTGATGAATCAACCCATTCTTGTGAAGTGAACTTAATCGTTCCAGCATTTGACGTCCAATTTCAGAAATAAATGCAGCATGATACGCATTATCAATTGGCGTTTCATGATTACGGCTGAACCGGGGTGAAGTTGCCACCGATTCTAAAGAAGGACCAAGTAAATCCAAAACCATGAAAATTCGGTTCATATCATCCTTTTGACAAAAATAGCGTAAACGAGGAAAACCATGCACCCCTTGAAACAATTGTAACACTTTGCACTCGTGCCGAAGCGTGGGTGCTGGATTGTCTTGAATGTTTTCCATTTTTATTGCAACCAACTCTCCGGTTATCAAACTACGCCCACACCACACTTCTCCAAATGCTCCCGATCCAATGAAGTTTTCTAGTACATACTTTTCAAGAATTCGTACTCCTGGCTCAACCATTTGCATTTTTGCTTTGATGCAACCAACATAAAAACAATTCAAACGTTGTTTTTATATTTTTATATTTTTATGCATTTTATAAATCATACCCAATTTGCGTGAAACCATCGTTGTGACAAGTAGTCTATCACACCAAAATTCACATCTTTTCCAACCATCTTCAAATTCGGCCCATCATTTACGATATCTAATATTTCACGAGTTCCCAGCGAACGATTGTAATAACGCAAACTAGACATCAGCCCATTGAACCCGTTATTTTGCAGCACATTAATGTTCCCATAATTTTGAAAAGGAATTCCCCCATCAAATCTTTTGGTTAGAACGCCATTTATGAAAACATCAACCACCGTGTTTGTTACCCTTATAATAACATTGAACCATTTTTTAATTGGAATATTATCTACCTCTATGTGGTTATCATACTTTGTATAAGTACTCATATAAACACGAATTCCCGAATAATCGGATTTCAAATACAATCCAGGGGCATTATTTGGATTCATGATTCCATCGTTCCCCACATTATTACTTCCTTTATTAAACACATGGTAATAGTTCATAGCATTCGTCGTATTAGTTTGTTTTATATTCAACCACACTGACCATGTTATTCCAATCCCACCATAATCATTCACTGATCTTAGGATGGTAATTGCCCCACTGGCTGACGGGTTTTGTTCTATTACAACGCCTCCATTATTCCCATCAAGGGTTCCGTCTATTATATACGGACTCTGGTCGGGCTTAAAAAAATATCCAAGAATGGCTATACACATCCTTAAAAAATAAACAAACAAAATTACTACTAATATTAAAAAACATGTTTTGGCTACATAACTGTTGGAATCCAAAAAAGACGAGGAACCATTCACCACATCCGGTGATTTAAAATCTTTCAATGTTGCTATTGGTTGTTGTATGATATTTCCTAAATTTCCGATAGCATTGTTGGCATTTACCGGTGCATTCATATTTTGTTTCTTGGTCTTGTTTTGTTTTATATAATTATTATATAATTAATACAATTTATTTTTGAAAAAATGTTTAAACCGAGAATGACACTGCTTCTTGATCATCTTTTGTTATACTGAAATTTAACTTGTAACGGTTGACAAAATCAAATAAACCAGCACCAGTGTAGCCCATACTGTAAATATTCCATGCTTCTTCTGGCGTAATATAATCATTTTTATACAAAGCACTTGATATGAACCCTTTATTACCAGCACCACCGATTTTTGGATCAAAATTGCCAGAAGTGGTACTTGGAATAGCACTTGCAATTTGAGTTTTAACTAATTTCCCATCCAAATACACATCAACCACATTCCCGTTCACGCTTATAATAATATGGTTCCATTTTTGGAGTCTTATATCGGTTATAGTCACGGTCGCAACTGGGGAGGAGGAGGAGGAGGTGGTGGATTTTATTTCTATAATAAGAGTATTATTAGCTGTATCTAATTTTGCGGACATATAAGAAGCTGTCCCCTGATTCAACTGAATTAATGGGTCTTTAGGACCCGACGTCCAACTGGATATGTAAAACCAAAATGAAAATGCATTATTTTGAGTTTTTGGTTGAGAGGCACCAGTTATTGTGGTACTTGCATCACTGAATCCTGAAATTTTGGTTGTTGTCTTGCTTAATAATTTATAAAGCACGTAAATCAAAACAATCAGAATAATAAATATTACAACTGCTAAAATTTTCATTTTTATAATTACTATATATTAATTATTAAAACAATATGTCAGAATGTCAAAACGTATTGACAAACACGTCCGCAACAGCGTTGAATACATTTGCAAAAATTCCATCTTCCCACCAAAATAAATAACCCAACACTGCGCCAATTGCTCCAAACAGTATCGCCCCCATGATAGCTCCATAAAATTTATCAACCATTGCATTGAATATGCATCCAAGTATTGCACCAATCAAAATTCCAAATATCATCCCGATGTACATACCAGATAATTTTGGAGTAGTGGAATCATTTTCAGAAAAATTTATGCCAACAACTGGAGGATTAAACAATTTGTTTGAGTCATATATCCAGTTGATCTGTGATTTTGTAAAGTTCTCTTTGTGTATGATGATATTACATATTTCTCCACGAATAGATTTACTGCCAATTTTCATATTGAGAGCTATGTTATTTGATTCGGTACGTGCATCATTTGATGTGGAAAGTAATTTTCCATTGATGAAAACATCAATTTTTCCTTTATCAAAATTTATCACCAGGTTATTCCATTTGTGTAAATGAACCCCCGTTAGTGTATCACCATTAACACTGATTGCATTGGTGTTATTATCGTATAAAACTGTTACCACCTTGTTTTGGTTTTGTCCTTCCAAAGAAAACACGTTCGCAGTTGCATTTGAACCTGAACTGCGAATGTAAAACCACATTGAAATACCCCAATTATAACGGTGTAATTGAATGGTTTTGTTGCTTGGATCGGATTTAAACCATTCAGCTATGCGGTCACTTGTCTTTTGTTTTGCAATTTTATCTCTATTTCGTGTTTCTTTTTTTTCATTCATACACTCTTTGATCTGTTCCAATCGTTCAACTGTTTTATCAAGTTGTTCATTATCTGTTTTAGGGTTTTTTTCTTCACAAGCTTTTTTATCATCTTTGTTTTCGTTTACAGTTACATCATCATTTGTAAAAACTGGATCAATAAATATGATGCTTGAATCTAGCGTTGTTTCAGTTTTCAATGTTTCTGGAAATGACAAAACTTGAACACCTAAATGGTTGATCGCTTTTGAAAACAAAATTGGCAACGCGTATCCAAAAATGATGAATAAGATTTGGAGAACAAGTATTAGAATCATTGAGCTAGTTGTTATCTTGTATTGTTCTTTGATCATTTCCACAAAATCTATCAAGAGACATGGAATATAGATTAATGCATTTCCAATCAGTTTCAAAATGTTTATCACCCAATTTGAATTTTCACTGGTTTGAAACATTGTGTCTCCCATTTTGCGCGAATTTGAAAAAATAGTGCGTATTGAAACAATGATAACTGCAATCATACCCATAAAAATCAAAGCGTATATGAAGTATTGTAAAACTGTTGCAACATCAATCAATTTTGATTTTGAAGTCAATAAATAAATCAGAATTCCAATAACAACAGTAATTGCTGCAAACAATAGTAGAGGTTTTTTTATGAATTCTAAGGTTGATGTTGGATTATTGTTTTTTAAACCTCTACCAAACATCACGATAAGTCCCAATAAAATGGTTACTGACATAATAGCAAAACCTTTTTGATCAATAATGAACTGTTTCAAATCAAAATTGTTTTTATTTATCCAGACCGCAACAAAAGATATAAATATGAATAATAATATCATTGTCAATGGATTTTGCATTACAGTAGTTACCAACCAATAAAACGGAAATGAAATTAGTTTCAAAAAAGTCTCCACTTTCCCTTCACCAATGCCGCCACTGAAAAGTTGAATAATAAAGTTAATACAGTTGATGCAACTGCTAATTATCAAACACACAAATAACCAGTTGAATGTGGCAACATGTGAAATATTTGATATGTTATTTAAGTTGAAACAAGAGGTCCAATCTTCTTCTTTGCAAAGTTTTACAGGTTTATTGAATTTGAAAATAAAAATTCCAATAATTGCAAGATAAATAAGCAAAATATAGTATAAAACCTTTTTTGAAATGTCAAATAAATTTGTGTTTTTCACATACGCATAATAAAGATATATGGGAGACAATATCCAGATGTTATACAGTACGGTCTTCCAATTCGGCAGGTCTTGTTTTCTATACCATAACCAAAAAATGTTATACACTAAAAAACATGTAGCCAGTATGGTTGATATCGCGATAGTGCCTTGGATCAACCATTCAAAATTAGTAGCTGCTACATAAACCCAACTAAGAATTAGAGGAAGGAATATAAGTAATACCTCATAGTAGTAATAATAAGACCAATGTGATGTTGGCTTATTTTGTAATTTTCTCCAAAGATTATAACTTGTAAAACCAAACAAACAAAATGAAATTAATAAACTACTTGAGATTACAGTTGTTTGTGTCCCCCATACTAAGGGGCCGCTTTTGTCCAATTTTTTTTCTGATGATGTTCTTGACAAGTCACTCCAATGCCAGTCAGTACGCGTTGATAAAAGAATAGACCCGACACAAAGTATCAAGGAAACAATTACGGTGATGATAGTTGAGAGGTTAGTAATGGGTGCGTTGATTTTCATGTTATTGTATTTGTATGCCAAATAGCTTTTAGACATTACATAATAAATAAAAACCATGGAGATAATAAAAGCTACTTGGTTTCCAACGTTGACAGCATATGACCCTGTTTCCAAATCAATGTCTTTATTTACTTCAATGCCTGCTTTACTCAATCCATAAGTGGTTGTTCCAAAAATATAGGCATAAATAATTGTAGCTATTGCACCCAACCATATGAACCATACTAACTTATCAATGGAATCGGATTCATCTGCTACTGGTTTCGGCGACACTATATTTTGCATTTAAAATTGATAATTATACATTTAATTATATTTAAAAGTTGCAAAATCAATCTATATACTTATGAATATTTAACTAAATATATATTTTTTAAAATGTTTCAATTGCGGTTTTTTTACCATGACAATCGCGACAAAGCGCGACCAAGTTGTCCACATTATTAGATCCGCCATGTTCAAGTCGCACGATATGATCTACTTCGTACCACGCTGGTAACTGTCGCGAACAGTGTCCACATTTCCAGGACTGTTGGGCCGCAACAAATTTTTTTTTGGTTTCACTAACGCTGCGTTTAGTTGCGTTATTTCTTCCGGATGATAGGATTCGTGCTTCATGTCTGGATATTCCAACATCAACCTCTGCTTCTTTTTCATTGAAAAATGATTTTTTATTTGCAAAGTCAACAAATGGTGATAGCATGTCAGCGGATGAACGGCTGATTGGCATGTATCGGATGATATCATTTGCATGTGACATGATGGTTTGAGATTGTCCAGGATTTTTTTTCAAGTAAATGTAAAGAGAGAATCCAACAAGTGCAAAAGTAGTCATCTTAATTTCTTTTTGCCAAGAATGAAAAAGTTTCAAGTACTTTCCGTCATAATAAGTGTTTAATATTAAAAAAGCAGTTACGCAAAAAATAAAAAATTCCAGCTTCATATGATATTGTGTTAAACGGAACCGAGAGAAAATGCCAAAAGGATATATAATATAAACATTTTATTTACATCCGTGCATGCGTCAAGTGAATTTATTCAATTTCCGATACAAGTGCGAGTGGTTGCCACCGTTTGAAGCGCGAATTAAAACTGCATTTCATTGGAAGGCATTTGTCAAGGTCAACCAATTTGGTTGATTCTTCGTATTCATCATCACTTTCTTCTAATGCATCCAAATTTTTATTTTCCTTTATGTTACGAAATAAAGAATTCATCATAACGCTGGTAGTATAATTTGGAATGTGTGCAATCATTGTTTTGTTAGTAATGGGTTCTTCCGGATTGTTAAGAATATGATAAATGTCATTTTGAGTGTCTGCACGAAGATAAAAATTTTGTGAAAAAATTTTGGACTGGGTTGGAAGTTTGAAAGCAACATTTGCACTTAATGTTTTTTTAGGTGTTACGGTTACATTGGTGATGGCTTGATCACATGAGTTAATCAATATGTTTTTGAATTCGGTTGGATTCTTGTTCAAAAACCGATGTTGTATAGAGAAAACAGTGTAACTTTTCACTTGTTTCAATTCGTTCATTGCGTGTTCATATTTTGTATGCATAATTGGAATAAACAGTTGAATCTGGGTTTCAATTCCATATTTTGAATAATATTCAAAAAACTGCTTGTACCGCATCAAATTTCCGTTTGGTTCTTGTTTTATTCCACAAAAATAATAAATGTTCTCAACACTGAATCGTTTGAATATGGTTGAGTCTTTTTCAAAAACAATTGTGCCATAAAGCACAGTTCCATTATCGTTGTATATGTCTTTGTTTGAAAATGGAATTGGGATGAAGTATCCTTTTTCATAAGAAACCAGGTCATGCTGATTTGAGGTGGATGGACGTTTTGCAATTTTAAAACAAATGCATTTACTATTGGTGAACCAGAGTACTGTTTTTATTCCCTTAGGAATTATCGCGTAAAGGTCTGCTGAGAATTTATTATGAACCCGATTTTCATAAAAAATTTGCAAATTTGTTATAAATGAGGGAGCATGCATTCTTTTTTCATATGGATTGTATAAGAGTAAATTCTTTAATATGATTTAAAAAATGCTTTATAAGGCGGATTGCAAGAGAGGCAAATGATGTATAAAACATATATAAAGAAAACCACAAATGATAATGCAATTTCAACAAAAATGTTAAAACTCAGTGATGATTTAATAGATTTGCGCAAATATATGTTACAGGACAGTATCCAATTTAAGCTAAAAAAAGAAAAAGAAAAAGAAAAGCCCAAAGATTTTTACCATGAAAAAAAACAAGAAGATTTTTTGTTTTGGTGTTATTATATCATGAAATATGGAACGTTCAAGTATCAACAAATAACAACACCTTTTTTGATTGAACAAAATGAAAAAAGGGACCAAATAATGTTGTTGAGAGAAAAACACAAGGAACTCAAGGAATCAACTGGGATAAAATTTACAAGAGCAACCATTGAAAATGAAATAATGTGTGAAAAAATTTCATTGCAAGCGTTTCAAGTATTGATGTCTTTAAACAAGCTGAATGCGGTTTATGTGAATTCAGAAAACAATGTTTATTTGGACATGATGAATGAAGCGGTGAGTGATAAAAAAATACATTTGATAGAACACAAAACTAAAACTACCCGGTACATGATAGAGATAACTAATGAAGAATATACGGCAGTGTGTGATAAATATTACAAAATTGAGAATGCTGCCAAGCCAATAAAATCAGTGTCTTCATATACTGTTTCAAAACTGATTGATATTTGCAAAATGTTGAATATAAAAATGGTTGAACATGCGAAAAAACAAGACTTGTATGATTTGATCGCAAAAAAAATGACATTGTTGTAAAGTTTTCATTTATTTCGTATATACCTTCAACTTATCATGTTTTTTTGAGAGAACAATACAATAGGGTTGTTATATAATTAAAATTGAATTAAATAATATGCTCTTTTATTATACAGCACACACATACTTGTATAGTTTTCAATGCATAAACAAAAAGATTCCACTCAAGGGTTTGATGACGTAATTGATTCATATTTAAGCGGGTTGTTGGACACACGAGATGGATCATTGGAATTAGAAGTTCGGTTTGGAACTGGCAAACACACAGAACAAATTACCAAAATAGAATTTGATAATGTTGTTAAAGTGCTGGTATCGTCCGGGTTTGGTCTTGAAAAAATGGATGACTATATTTTAAAGATTAGTTCAGAAATTGTGGAAAAGGATGAATCAATGATTTCAAATATTCGCACTGAAATTTATGGCCTTCATGATATTCAACAGTATTGTAAAACCAACACACTGAACGGTGTAAATGCCATGTTCATTCAAAAGTCACCATATTCAGATGGAAAGAGAATTTCACATGTGAATTATGAGGATTTTGGTTTTAAAGTGTCGTTGCAAAAAGAAAAACAATTCACAGAGTCCTCAACAAGTGCAAAAGTACTAACAACAAATTGGAAAAAGAATCGCAAAACATTTCGTTACATGAACAGAAGTACCCTTTATAATCCGTTGTTTCCTTTCAAAATAGACATGAGTATTGTAAAAGAATCTCGCCGAGATCACGAGAGCAAAGAAAAACGAATGATTCCCACACTTACTTTTGCGGAGTCACATGTAAATGAAACCAATTGCAAATATGAAATAGAGATTGAAGCAAAAAATGATTTGATTGGTCAAGGAACGCCGTTCAATACAACCAGCAAAATAGCGACTGCTATGCGTGCTTGCATAAAAATAATCATGTCGGGGCTTCAATTCACAAATTATCCAGTGGGACTGAAAGAACGAAATGACATATTGGGTGATTATTTGACTCTATTGAACAAGGATGAGCAAACGAAGTTGAATCCGAAATGTTTTATTGGCCCATCCTCTTTCACACTGCGCTTGGAAAACTTGTGTCCAACACAAGAGAATTGTCTTTCACCGAACGTGAGAAAAAATTACACGATAACTGACAAAGCCGATGGAGTTCGCAAGTTACTGATGGTGTCATCACTTGGAAAAATTTATTTAATTGATACTAATATGCAGGTTCAGTTTACAGGAGCAGTTACAAGAAATCAAAAAGTGTTCAACACATTGCTAGATGGAGAACACATTTTGCAAGATAAAAACGGGAGATACATCAACTTGTTTGCGGCCTTTGATGTGTATTACATAATGAAAAAAGATGTGCGAGGCTTGCACTTTGCACCAGAATCACTTGAAGGGGTTGCCACAAATTTTCGTTTGCCTTTATTGGTGGAAGTTATTGCTGATTTAAAACCAGCATCAGTTTTGAAAACGGCGACAACCGCTCCGATTAGAATAGAATGCAAAAGATTCAAACAAACCAATGAGAGTCAGTCCATATTCAGGTGTTGTGCATCTTTGATGAGTCAAATGGAACGCATTGAGTACAAAACAGATGGCATCATATTCACTCCAGCAAATGCACCGGTTGGGGGAGATCCTGGAAGTGAAGTTACGGGTCCAACATCAAGAATTACTTGGCAGCATTCGTTTAAATGGAAACCGATTGAAGCAAACACCATTGACTTTTTTGTGACTATCAATAAGGACACAAATGGAAATCCCAAAACTACGCGCATTTACAAGGATGGTGTGGACATGACAAAAAATGACCAAATCATTCAATACGGAACATTGACTTTGCGGGTTGGATTTGATGAAAAAAAACATGGGTATATTAACCCATGCGAAGATGTAATTCAGGGTAAACTTCCAAAGAGCGGAAGTGGACAAGAAAATTCATACAAACCAGTACCATTTTATCCCACAAATCCATCTGATCCAGAAGCACATATTTGTAACATTGTGTATAAAACGGATTCATTTAGCGCACGGAATGTCATGATGACTCATGAAAATGAAGTGATTGAGGATGGTAGCATTGTTGAATTTGGGTATGATATTACAGAACCGGATAAACGGTTTCGTTGGAAACCGATTCGTATGCGATACGATAAAACAAAAGAGTACCGGAGTGGTCAAAAAAATTACGGGAATGCGTATCATGTTGCAAATTCAAATTGGCAAAGCATCCACTCTCCAGTTACAGAAAGAATGTTGACAACTGGACTTGACATTCCAGAATTGGCAGAAAGTGACGATATATATTACAACACCAACAACCATTCAAGCATAAGTGGAAGTACCCGCGGTTTGAGAGATTTTCACAATTTGATTGTAAAACGGTCATTAATATTGGGGGCGAGCAAACGAGGAGAAACATTGATTGATTTTGCAGCTGGAAAGGGAGGAGATTTCCCCAAATGGATTCATGCAAATTTATCATTCGTGTTTGGAATTGACTTGTCAAAAGACAATATTCATAATCAAATTGATGGCGCATGCGCACGTTATTTGGATTACTGCAAACGATTCAAAATTATGCCAGCTGCATTGTTTGTGCAAGGAAATTCTTCACTCAACATTCGGGATGGCACCGCAATTTATGGGGATAAATTCAAACAAATAACTCGCGCAATATTTGGCAATGGTCCAAAGGACAAAACAGTATTGGGTGAAGGGGTTTATCGTCAATATGGAAAAGCAGAAAATGGATTCAATATATCATCGTGTCAGTTTGCAATTCATTACATGTTTGACAAAAAAGAAAATGTATTCAACTTTCTTAGAAATGTGTGTGAGTGCACGCGTCTTGGGGGTTACTTCATTGGAACCACTTATGATGGTGTAACTATATTCAATTTACTCAAAAAATACGAATCAGGGGATGGTATTGCAGTCTACAACAGTGGGACCCGAGTATGGCAAGTCAACAAAGCATATTCACAAACCGAATTTCATCCAGATGAATCCAGTATTGGATATGGGATTGACGTGTATCAAGAATCAATCAACAAAACGTTTCGGGAGTATTTGGTAAACTTTGAGTACTTAACCCGAGTTTTGACAAATTTTGGGTTTGAACTGGTTACATCAGAAGATGCCGTAAAATATTTGGAGCTTCCTAATGGTAGCGGAATGTTTGAGCAGTTGTATTTGCAAATGAATGAAAAATTGAAGCAACAATCCATTACTCCGGTAGATGTGGGGGAAGCTCCCAATATGAAAGACTTTGAAAAACAAATTTCGTTTTATAACCGATACTTTGTTTTTAAAAAAATACGTTCAATTGAAAATGCCGAACAAGTTGTAAAAAGTCTATTAGGAACATCTAGCGCGTTTGAAAAACAAATGGAAGCGTTGGTGCAAGGAGAAATGGAAATTGTTGAACCACAACCACAATCAGCAACAACCGCAGCAACAGCACCAACAACAACCGCAGCAACAGCACCAACAACAACCGCAGCAACAGCACCAACAACAACCGCAGCAACAGCACCAACAACAACCGCAGCAAATAAAAAAAAAATAACCAAAATTAAATTGGTTCAAGAGCAACCAGAAGTTGAAACTCCTCTGCCTAAAAAAAAAATGGGTAGACCACCCAAAAATGACAAATAAATTATAAGTATAGAGAATTTGTTTTATGTCCAAAATGCAAACAGTAAGCTACATCTTCTTCAGGAAGATCGGGACATGACATTTTATGAGATGCGTAAAAATTTACCCGACGGGCATTGTCATTTAATGACATGGGAGACGGAATGGGAGCACCCTTAACATATTTATTTTTGTACAATGTTTGGCAAAGCTCAGATGGTGAACATTTGCCATTATCGGGGGTTGACCAATATTTTACATTGTTTGTAAATTGTCCGTAACTATTGTCAAAAACAGGATATCTCAATAACAATTCATTTTTTGGTATGTGTGATAATTTGGGATCAATGACCAAATTATTTCCATCATGCAAAATGGGAAAAAATGCTTCATCATACTGGGAAGGAGACAAAAACCCTTCTTTTTTTTTGGAATGATAACACGTGTAAAAACCCAAAAAGGTAAATAAAATAGCCCAACCAATTAGAAGCGTGGTATACATTTTGTATTTATATATATTGTTATGATATAATTTTTTAGTATCACCCATGACAACAAGCATATTCATTAAAACATATCCGAAAGATCACGAGTGATATTTTATTTTTTCAGTTAGTTAAACATATTACAAATATTACAATAAATAATGGTTTAAACGAAACTTTCCGTAAAAGGTTATACAATTGATAATTGAATGAATCAAAGTCCAAATTACAACACACAAAATGAATTGCTAATGACCAATTTAACTAAATTTTATAAAAATGACAACAATACAAACCTGAAAGAAATGTTAAAAATTATTAACGGAGAATCTCCCATTTCTCTCAGAATTATAGACTGGTTTGCCACAAATTATGCAAAAAAATATTTTACGGGATATGAGGTAGATGGGCGTCGGTTCAAAGTGTATTTTGATTACAAATTGAAACTGAAGGCGTACAGCAAAAGAAGGTTTGACCCGTTCTGTAGATGGGATCGCATAAACGTGCCGTATGAAGGAGATTCAGTTATTCAAACCACAATTGGTCAAATGAATTTTTTCAAATGGGCAATAGAAAACAAGGTACTATCATACATTGAAAAGAATTACGCGGATATAGAAAATGACATGAATACAAGAAATAGTACTTCTCGTAGAAACGGCCTCACAGACGAAAGTGAATCAATTCCATGCAAAAACAAGACCCGAAAAAAGAGAGAAGAACTCAGCATTTCTGCAACAAAAAGCATTAAAAAAGAAACCGTTGAAATTGTAGTATCATTCAATTAAAAAAATGAATTGAAAAGTAGTTAAAAATTAATTAAATAAAATAGAAACAAAACTAAATGATAAATAAATGGGATCGGACATATCATCTGTGCTGAAAGTAAATTATGAAGACATTCAAGATTTATGTAAATCTTCCGGATCGGGAACACACGCATATTTGATCAGCACGCTGCCACCCACGATGCAAACGTGCTTGATCAAAGGAACATTAAAGATTGAAGATGAAATATCAACAATAAATGGAATGTTGTCGCATGCAAACGAAAAAGATCGCGATATCATTCTTTATGGAAAAAATTCAAATGATGACACTTTATATAAAAAGTATCAACAATTAACAGGGCTCGGGTTTAAAAGCGTGAAAGTTTACTTTGGGGGCATGTTTGAATGGCTTCTATTGCAAGATGTTTATGGATCGGATAGCTTTCCGACCACTTCAAAAGAAATTGATATTTTAAAATTTAAACCGCTGCGTAATAAAAATGCGTGAAGAGTTTAAAAACACTAATATAATATATTTTCATAACATATTATATCAAAACAAAACAAAACGAAATGTCATCTGATAGAACAAAGGATGAACGACAGAGTCAAGTGCGTCCCATTTTAGAAAAATTGTCTGAATTGAAGTTGTTTGCCTGCAAGCACACCGCAGTTAAATCTCTCATGAAACAAATACAGTGTTATGTTACAAATGGTGAGCCCCAACAAATCAATATTTTGTTTCCTGAATTCAACCGAAGAATCAAAGGATCTTTGGAAACTAACCGATGGGTGGAATCAAGTGTCAAAATGATTGATCTAAGCGGTAAATAAATGCAATTGAACAAAAAAAATTAATAAACAATATGTTCATCAATCCATTTTTTTATTTGGATGCAAGTTGGTTCCAGCATTTTATTCAATCCTTCAGCATAAGGTTGATAATTGCAGTCGTTGTTTTTGATCAACTGTAATACGTTGAAAATTATGTGCTTTATTTCATCGGTGTATACATCAACTATTTTTATGAATATGTCATCAACTGTGTTTGAAGTATCATAATCTTCATTCAATGTTTTTGTGTTGAAGTTGAGTTCTTGATCTTCGGATAATATAAATTTAAACATGGACAATGTTTTAAGAATGTGTGGTTTTTCCGTTTGATTGTATGTTCTTATCAAATTATTGATACCAATAATTGAGAGATCATTCAAAATTGAGTAGATGCGATAATCAATTGACTCCTTTTCTGATGTTTTTAAGTTTTTGTAAAATTTTTTGAATCTTGTAAAAACGTTGAACAAATAGTACAAATCTTCTTGTGCATCATTGTTGTACCATCTTACAAGAGATTGTGAATATGCGGGAGGTTGCAATAACAAAATATTGTTTTTTATTGTAATTTTTGTTCCAATTGGATAAAATGCGAGTAACGCAATTTGAACCACAGCCTGTAATGGTTCTAAAATAGTTTCAAATCTCTCTTTTTTTTTCCGTAAATGTTTGTTGAACAAATCTATTGCGGATTGCATTTCAATGATTGGTACACCAAACATTTAAACTAATTAATACTTAATTAATAACTGTTTAAAAATATATTACTTTGATTCAGCATTTTATTATGCGGGATGGAATGTTTTTCACACCAATTTATGCATTTCACAAGATTGTTGCGTTTCATTGATTCAAGTTTTTCATTATTTTTATTAGTTATTAGGTTGATGGTATAACAAATTGTTTCCATTTGTTGTTGTCCAATAATTGCATTACACTCTTCAATTTTGTTTAAAAAATAAATGTCGTGTTGAATGGGAAGTAATGATACGATGGTAGAGGTTGGAGAACTCGTTTCTATAGTTTTCAACAATTCGCTTAAATCATTTATTATATTGTCCGGGGTTGTGGTTGGTTTAAACGATTTACAAACAACATAACGCTCTGAGTTTGCGTAGCGACTGGTGCATGGTTTTGATATGTATATTTTTTCATAAAAATTAGACAAAATGTACAAGACATCTATTGTTGGTTTTGTGAATGTATCAAATATTTTCAACACAAAATTTCCACGATGTTTTTGTAGTGCCAACGCGAATGCCATTTCTGATATCAACAACCGCATCATCATTGTTTCTTGATTGTTGAAGTCACAAGAAAAATCAAACCCACCATCAGCTGTTATGAAATTATGTTCATTTTTATGGGTTGCAATGCATTCTTGAAAGTTTTTTTGTGAAATGATATTTCCTGTTCCATCCACCCCATTTTCAATGTGCAGTTGATTCCGGTGTAAATCCAAAAAAGATTTGCTTTTTTTCCAGCCCGGACAAGATGCATCTGAATTTATCAGAGTCATACCATAGTAGAGATCATTTTCTTGATGAATGTTTTTGGATCGTATGTGCATTAATGCTTCAATGAATCCTCCCGGACCTTCCGCCAAATGAAATGATTTGATCCGATTGGGCAAGTTCACTAAGTCAAACATATGTTCAAGCTCAATTAATTTGTAAAACGAACGGGATAATGGTTTAAGTTTACTGATTGAATTGCATTTTGAATTTGGAATAGATGTGTGTATAAACTCATATGGATTTGTGAATTTTTTCATGTTGTCCCAAGCATCTTCACCACATTCTTTTATTTGTTCCTTCATCTCACACAAATGATTATGCAGTGTGTGTGAAATGATTACATCTGATTTTTTATTATCAAAAAGTAATTCAAAAGAAATGACATTTGAAGTTGAATTAATATTTGAAAGTTCAGTATAGTAGGACATTCAATTTGAATGAATTAATTGTTGATTATTGTTTATATCAATTTTATATCATCAAAATACTCATATGGTTCTTCCACCAGTTCAAAAGCGGTGTTCACTATTATACTATCTAAATGCTGTTTTGATATCTTTTTTTTGGGGTGTTTTTTCAAATTTTTGAAGTTTTTTTTTTTTTTTGAATTTTCGTGGTCATACTCTTCATCTTCGCTTGATTTTTCTTCTTCAAAATCGCTTACATCCTCATCTTCTTCTTCATCTTCATCTTCTTCTTCAGCGGATGATATGTCTTCATCGCTGTCTTGAGTGGAAGTTTCTTCATCTTCTTCCTCGTCATCGTTGTCCACAACAAATCCGTCTTTCAAGTAACCGTCCTTTGTTTTCAATGATGCCGGTATTTCATCATCATCTTCATAATCATCACCACTTGTAACAGCATCAAATCCTCCAAACAAAAAATCATACATTACTTCCCATTTTTCAATGGTAAGATTGATGGGAGATGAGTTCATGTTTTTTGCTACAAGCGCGCATGATCCAAAAAACAAAGTGGTGTCAACAGGAGGCGGAAACTCATATTTATTTTCATTACCTGCGACTCCATTTTCATGACCCCATAATTCAACAATAAATTTTTCCATGTCTGCTCCGGAATAAGCCCACTCTGCTTGTAATTCAAAATTAGAAGAGGGTTTGCATTTGCATTGTTTACGTATCTCATCTGCAGAGTAATTTTTCATGAAAGAAACCTGCAATTTGCCATCGCGTTCCACAATAATGAATGAAGTTTGAGCTGATTTGGGCATTTGATGAACCTTCAAAAGACGATAGTTTTAAATTGTTTATTAATTTATATCTTTCACTACTATACGTTTCAAACGTTCAAAAACTATGTGTTGATTTAATAATAACAAATATGTTTTGGGTATTAAAAATTTCAATAACATCCATCATAATAATTTTCATTTTTCATAAGTTGTATGATTTTTTAAAAGAAAACTTGACAATACCTAAAACAAAAGACTTGATCAAACGACCACAGCAAAAATATGAAGAATTATTTAGAGACATTCATTCTCAAAAAAACATAAACAGTGCCCCTTCATGCATTGATGTTGGGTCAGATGAATCAATAAATAAAACCATGACGGATGAATCAATAAATCAAACCATGAAGGATGATTTAAAAAAATATTTGATGGAATTAAAACAATAAGCATTCAAACCCAAAATATGTATCTTAAAATATTGATTTAAACAAAACCATTTTAATAATCATAAAAATCCATTAATGAATGCTTTACCAGAATTTCAAAAAATTATTTGTGATTTTATCACAGACGTATCTACTGTTTTTCCAGAATACACGGATGAATGCAACCGAATCAACTGTATGAAAATTGACGACGTCTTCAACCATTGCAGAAAAGTGTATGCTCCACATTTTTTCAATGTGCTTTATCGTAATGATTCTATTTTATTTGCAGAACCGATTGAGTTGTTGCCCGGATTAAACTTCAAACCTTTGTGGGAAATGCCAGATATCAGCGATGCAACCAAAAATGCTATATGGAAATATTTGCAGTTAGTTATGTTTTCGGTTGTTTCAAATTTATCAGATACCTCCATATTTGGAGATGCTGCCAAATTGTTTGAAGCAATTGACGAAACTGTTTTGAAATCTAAATTGGAAGAAGTCATGGAACAAATGCAAACTGTTTTTAAGGAAGACGAACCTAGTCATAAACAAGAACAAGACACTAATTCAGAATCAGCCGAGTATCCTTCATCCGATGGCACATTTGATCCAAATGCCATGCATGACCATTTGAACTCTCTTCTTGGAGGAAAAATTGGTAGTTTGGCTAAAGAAATTGCTGAAGAAACTGCAGCAGAATTAAACGTGGATATAACTGATGAAACTTCAGTTCGGTCAGTGTTTCAAAATTTATTCAAGAATCCTGGAAAATTGATGGGAATTGTGAAAAATGTTGGGCACAAATTAGACTCCAAATTGAAATCAGGGGAAATAAAAGAAAGTGAAATCATGCAAGAAGCAAGCGAGTTGATGCAAAAAATGAAAAAAATGCCAGGAGTAAACAACATGAGCAACTTTTTCAAAAAAATGAGTAGCATGGGCGGAATGGAAGATGCAATGGACTTTGCAAAAATGGCATCAAGCATGGGTCTTTCTGGAAAACAAAAAATGAACATGGGAGCAATGCAAAGTCAATTAAATAAAAACATTAAAAGTGCACAAATGAAAGAGAGACTGCAACAAAAGTTACAACAACGACGCACTGAACAATCACAATCACAACCACAGCCACAACCCCCTTTAAGCAATAGTGGTTCTGAAAATGTAAAAAAATCTCAACCAGCATCTACGCCTGATGCAGCAACCAATCAAACACATTTAATACCGAAAAAAAAATCAAAAAATAAAAAATGAATAATGTATCTATATATAAATAATTTGAATGTCCGCATTCTGGTTGCAAGATCCATCAATTCTCTTAAAAAAGGACTATATTTTTGACATTATTCCCAAAAATGGAATGACAAAAGAACAACAGTTAAATGCAATTAGCCGATTCATAATAGCACTTTCCATGTTAGGTTATTTTACAACCATGTCTTACAACATAATCATTCTGGGGCTGGTTTCTTTAGGAATCGTTGCACTCTTGAGTAATTTCATTATTGCGAAAACTGAAGGATTTGTTAATCACACTCCTGATTCACTAAACTATGCAAGTTACTCAACTGGTAAACGTATCAAACAACCACGCACTGCACAATCTCCGTTGACGTTTCAATCTCCCACCACAAAAGACCCCCTTATGAATGTTCTTCTCACTGACATAAAAGATAGACCAAACCGTCCTCCAGCTGAACCCGCATTCAATCCCAGTGTTGAACGTGACATAAACAAGTCTGCTTTGAATTTTGTTGTGAACAACATGGATGTATCAAATCTCATTGATAATACAACTGTTTCTCAATCTAAACTAAAAACACAAATATCTAGTGACTTAAGCGACAATTTAGAATTCAACAACTCTATGCGACCATTTTTTGCAACACCAAACACCAAGATACCCAATGATCAACAAGCGTTCGCAAATTTTTGTTATGGCTCAATGATTTCGTGCAAAGAAGGCAATATTGACGCGTGTACTAGATAAATGAACCATTCACATCTTTTCATTTTATTTCAATAAAAACCGTCTTAAACTATAAAATAATTTATATCGGTTTTATATATAAATTATTTACTTAAATGTCTGCATTTATCAAAGATTACGGATTCAATAATTTGTCACGCATTGGGGAAGACGAATGCAGTTTAGGACAACGAGGCATTCAAAATGTTGAGGCAGCAAACTATATGTTGCAAAATTATTTTTCTAATGACTGCACCATGAAACGACCCATTGAATTTGCAACCAGTCAACCCAGCATCAATTACAAAGGAGGACATCAAACCGGTATTGGTGGATGTAATATTGACCAAAACTCACAACTACTTATCGGCGGTAGTGAACTCACTCATCCCCGCTGCCGCATCAGTTTGTTACAACGTCCATTTGCCACGGTTCCATTTATGGGACGTGGACCATCTAATCCTTATTTAGAATCACAACTTCAACAGGGGGATTATTTAACAAACAAACGAAGTGTAAACTTATTATCTGAACAAGAGGTGTCCAGTAACTATCCCCTTATACCGACTATAGCTTCAACCATCACAAATCCAGCCAATTTAGTTGAAAGTGTCGCACATGATGGATGGGTTCGGGGCGGATCTTCAACCCGACAATGTGTTATCAATGAATAAATTTTCAATACTTAATTAACGATTTGTAACAATATTAAATACAAATCATTTATTTTATTATACATTCATGTACAAAACTGATTTCGTTTGCACTTACCGGTATTTTGAAACCGAACCGGATGGTGATATCACCAGTGATTTATTTTACAAGGCTCAATTTCTGCAACTCTTTGGTTTAATAGATTACGATGAAAGAATAATTGATGCAGGAATTGAATTGATTGTCAACAAAGTTAATGAAATTCCTGAATTGAAAATGCTTGTATTGAAACATCCGTGCAACAATGAACTTGAACTTGATGTTTTGATCCGATTATTGTTTTCATATCATTTCATGGACGTATTTCATTTATGTTTGATTGATGCATTTCATACCGGAGGTGTCTCTGAAACTTCAAAAAACAAGTTATTGAATGCATTTGATTCATTCAAATAATTTGTAGATTATTTTTCTACTGTAATATCAAAACTCCCCAATTTCTAAAAATGGCGTCAACCAGGAACAAAAATACTACATCAGATTATCGTCTTCAACAAAACGAATTCAATAAATCCTTAAATTATATTGAATTCAAAAATGGGTTTAGTGGAGCAGCTTTCAATCAAGCGATTCCAACTGTGGGTATTATGCCCAGCAAAATGCCACGTGATGCATTCTCTCACAATTCGGTTGATATTGAATCCGCCTTATTTGGCATAAATTCTACTAATTTAGTTCAAAAACAAACTCCCATTATTCCATCTTTGAAACCTCTTCCAGAAGTCTCATTTTTCACGAGAATGCATATGGTAATGCCCAACCCGCTTGTTGTTGAAAAAAATCAACGTCCGTTTCCCCATTCAAATTAAAAATATTCAATCCGCACGCTACAATTTTCAATATTATTTGTATTTGTATATATAAAATCAAATGACATATTACAGTGACGCGAGTGGAAACACTGGACTCGGATCATTTGCATTGAATGATGTAAACGGAATAAATAACACAGGTGTTGGGTATGGATCATTAAGGCACTCAAAAAACTCAAACCACAACATTGGAATCGGGTTGAATTCATTGAAAAATAATTTGGGAAGTGATAATGTGGCAATTGGAGAGAATGCACTGTATGATTTTTTGAACAACAATAAAATGCAGCTTGGAAATAACAATATTTCTTTTGGAAATAACTCCATGCAATCCAATCAATTCGGGTCGCATAACATTTCTCTCGGAAATAGTGCTATGATTTCAAATAATACTGGAACTTTTGATATTGCAATTGGACACAACGCCCTACATAATAATACTACAGGAAACGAAAACATTGCAATAGGGGTGTCTTCAATGAATAATAATGTTAACGGAAACAAAAATACAGTCATAGGATACGAGGCTTTTTATAACAACAGCAGTGGAAATGAAAACATTGTTATTGGTGAAAGTGCATCAAAAACCCTAAATGGAGACAACAATTTGATAATTGGGTTCAATGCAAATGTTGCCGGTAATCAAAACATCATAATTGGAAACAATCCTCAGAATGATTCACTTATAAATGGTTCAAACAATATTATCATTGGAAATGCAGTCAAGGTTAATAATCACAATGATAACGTATGCATTGGCAACTCGTCAACAATAAATCATAATTCATGCATAATTATCGGAAATGATGCAACTACATTCAGTGACAATCAACTCATACTCAAAGGAATACAATTACAAGAACTTCCCCAAACACACGAGCTATCAAACTTTATTCCAGTGAGGGTTGTTGCATATAATATTGATGACGTACCGGTAACAATGAAAAAAGTGTATTATATTAAATATTTACATCCACCCCCACCAACACCCACACCCACACCAACAAACAC
>Ga0194133_10002376_pt1 | contig 29318 bp, 25 predicted proteins | sample TA2KigOf40mmetaG_FD_155448 | JGI IMG/M metagenome (GOLD analysis project Ga0194133, IMG submission 155448) | Freshwater microbial communities from Lake Tanganyika, Tanzania - TA2015055 Kigoma Offshore 40m | ecosystem: Environmental > Aquatic > Freshwater > Lake | place: Tanzania: Lake... | reverse complement strand
ATTGAAGGGCATCGCGCTGATGTTCCTGCTGGGTTTCCCGCTGCTGTGGGCGCTGCTCTCGCTGGTGCGCTGGGTTGGTGCAGCATGGTGGCTCTGGGGCTTCTCCCTACTGTTCGGGTTCCAACTGCTGATGCTCATTCTTTATCCCAAGCTTATTCTACCTCTTTTCAACAAGCTCACCCCCTTGCCGGAGGGGGCGTTGCGAGAGCGCCTCCTGGCGCTGGGCGACCGCACCGGCTTCCGCGCGCGGGCGATCGAGGTCATCGACGGCTCCAAGCGCTCCGGTCACTCGAATGCGTACTTCACGGGCTTCGGCCGCTTCCGGCGGATCGTGCTTTTCGACACTCTCGTGGCCCAACTGACGGCGGAGGAGCTCGAAGCCGTGCTCGCTCACGAGATCGGGCACTACCGTCGTGGCCACATTCCCAAGCTAGTCGCTCTCTCGGCGCTGATGATGCTGTCGGCCTTTGCAGCGATCGCCTGGTTGACCAATAGCTCGTGGTTCAATCCCGCCTTCGGGTTCCCGCCCGCCCAGCTCGCGCCCTCGTTCCTGCTCTTCGGGCTGCTCAGCAGCGCCGTCACCTTCTGGTTCTCGCCGATCAGCAATCTGCTCTCTCGCCGCCACGAGTACGAGGCGGACGCCTTTGCCCGGGAGGCGGTCGGGGGACCGGCGCCGATGATCGCCGCGCTTCGTAAGCTGGCGCAGAAGAACCTCACCAATCTCACCCCTCACCCTTGGTACAGCGGGTTTCACTATTCGCATCCCACGCTTGTGGAACGGGAGCGGGCGCTGCTCGCCGCGCCTGCCCAAGGGTGATCCCAAGTTTAGCTCCCAGCCGCGGTCGCGGCCTGAAGGCTGGGACGCTCCTGCTATTCTTGGTGGCGGGCCGTTTGGCCGGGGAACCACTGCGGATCGCCACTTGGAACGTCGGGAACTACGGTCCGACCGGGCGCGTGACAAGCGCTGGCTACCGCTCGGATTACCCTAAGCCAGAGGCCGAAAAGGCTGCTTTACGGGCCACTTTACATCGCCTCGACGCCGATGTGCTGGCGCTGCAGGAAATGGGACCGCCCGCTTATCTGGAGGAACTGGCGCGCGACCTCGCGCGGGAGGGGCTTCATTACCCGCACCGCGCCATCGCCGCGGACGGCGAGCCTCGGCGCAACGCCCTCCTGTCACGACGTCCGCTTCACGCGGTGCAAACGCACCGTGACTTGGAGTTTCCCTATCTGGGCCAGACCGCCCGCTTGCGCCGGGGCTTGCTGGAAGCGTCGCTCGCCACGCCGGAGGGCGACCTCACTTTGATCGTCCTGCACTTGAAGAGTCCCTTGTCTGACGACCCCCGCGATCCCCGGGCGGACGCGCTCCGACGGGCGGAGGCCGGGGCGGTACGGGACCGCCTGCGCGAGCGCTTTCCCGATTCCCGCGGGGCCCGTTTCCTGCTCTTGGGCGACTGCAACGAAGTGCCGAATGGCCCCGCCGTGCAAACGCTCCGTCGGCGCGGCCGCACCGAGATGCTCCGCCTCGCGCCGGCCGCCGATGACCGGGGCGACTCGTGGACGCACCACCACCGCCGAGGGGAGACCTATGCGCGGGTCGATCTGTTTCTGTACTCGCCTGCCTTGGCGCCGTGGATCGCGGGGCCGGGCGTGATTCTGGACGGATCGGACGTGCGTCAGGCCAGCGACCACCGTCCGGTGGTCATTGAGTTGGCGCCGCGGCCAATCAGCGGGGGCTAACCGTCACGGGCACCGTCACCTCGCCGGAGCCGTAGCCCTTGAGGTACAGCTTGCCGGAGCCCGGCTTGCCGCCCTCGACGTTCACGTTCACCTGCGTCTGCCCCTGCGGCACGATCACCTCGGGCATAATCACGCTCTCGGGCACGTCGGTAGCGACGTCCAGCAGGGTGCCGCCGACCGGGGCGGGATTGGGCAGGGCGAAGCTGAGGTTGGCGCGCTCGCCGGTGCGGAGGGTGAGGACGGACGGGGAAACTGTGATGCTGCTCGGGTCGATCCGGAAGGTGCCCACGGGCGAGGTCCCGGCGACGCTGGACACGGCTACCTGGTAGTTGCGATTAGCCTCCAGGGCCGGGACGAAGAAACTGATGGAGTTGGGCGACTCGAAGGCGGTCCGAGCGGGAGAGCCATTGAACTGGATCACGTCCTGCGGGGTGAACCCGCGGCCGACCACGCTGATCCGGGCCCCGACTGGGCCGCGGTTGACCTCCAGCGACAGCACGTAGCGGCGCACGATTTGCACCGTCTCGACTTGGGTGTAAGCCTCGCGGGGGGTGAGGACGCCATTGCCCTCCACATTGTAGGTCACGAGAAAATAGTAGGCCAGACGGTCGCGGCCGGCGGGCAGTTGGTACTCGAACTCGTGCAGTCCGCCGCCAAGCGGGCTGAGCTTCATCTCGAAGCTCTTCCCGTCGACCACGATGTTCGGCGTCAACCCGACCACGGTACCGGTGCGCTTCGCGATGCGGAGACTGAAGGTGTAGATCTGCGATGGGTTCTCCGCCATCGACTTGGGCGTGAGGTCCGTCAGCGTCACCGCATCGCACCCGCTGAGGAGCGCAAGGCCGGCGGCGCAGGCCAGCCAAGCGAGGACTTTGGTCGCGACGGGACGGACAAGGGAGTGCATTTTTTCCTATGAGTGGTGGGAAGAGCTGGCTTCAATGGCAAGCCATGAACGGGTCGATGACAGTTTCGGAGCGGTCCGGGTTCCCCGCCGTCACTTGGCCCTCGCCGGAGCAATCCACGGGGCTCTACGTGCACGTCCCGTTCTGCTCCTCCACCTGCGACTTCTGCGCTTTCTATCAGGAACAGCCAGAGGCGGGGCAGATCCGGCGCTACCTGGCGGGCGTGGCCCGGGAGGCGGCGCTGGTGCCCACCCCGGCCCGCATCGATACCGTCTTCATCGGCGGGGGCACCCCCGGATTATTGGCTCCCCGCGATCTCGCCCGGCTGCTGGAGGTCATCCGCGCCCGGTGCGGCGGCTCCCCCAGGGAATGGAGTATCGAACTCGCGCCGGGGTCGGTGAGCCCCGAACGGCTCGCGGTCTTGCGGGAGGGCGGGGTAACGCGGATTTCTCTCGGGGTCCAGAGCTTCCAGCCGGCCTTGCTGGAGGCCTTGGGTCGCCGGCATTCGCTCGCTCAGATCGAACGGGCCTGGGAACGCATCCACGGCGCGGGTTTCGCGAGCGTGAACCTGGACCTGATGTTCGCCTTGCCCGGCCAGACGGCTGAGGAGTGGGCGGCGGACGTGCGCCGCGCGGTCGAGCTTGGCCCCGACCATCTTTCGACCTATTGCCTGACCTTCGAGGAGGACACGCGCCTGTGGCTGAAGCTGTCGCAGGGCCGGGTGCGGCTGGATGCGGAGTTCGAGGCGCGACTGTATGAGGTCACCTGGGCCCAGCTGGCGGCCGCGGGCTACGCCCAGTACGAGGTGTCCAACTTCGCCCGTCCCGGCCACGCCTGCGCCCATAACATGTCTACCTGGCGAATGGGCCAGTGGATTGGTCTCGGCCCCTCGGCCGCTTCCCAACAGGGCGATTGGCGCGGCAGTAACATCGCCGATTTGGAGGCGTGGCTGACCGCGATTGAACGAGGGGAGCGCCTGACCGGTGAACGCACCCGGCTTACGCCGGCGCTGTTGGCCGAGGATGCTGTCATTTTCGGGCTCCGGATGAATGCCGGGGTGAATCTCGCCCCGTGGCGCCGCCGAGTCCCCGAGTTGCCGTGGTTGGCGCTCGACGCGGAGCTGGCGACCTTGGAGGCTGAAGGGATGTTGCAGCGGTCCGCCGACACGCTTCGCCTCACGCCCCGGGGACGACTGCTGGCGGACGCCTTGGCCGTGCGGATCATCGCCGCGCTTGAAACTGGAGTCCCTGCCTAATGCTGCGAACCGGGCTGCTTTTCGTCTCCTTGGCGCTTGCGCTCGGGGGCTGCGCCTCGACCCAGCCGCTGCCTGCCGCAGCCCGGCTTACGGCGCGTTTCCACTTGGAAAATCAGCAGGGTCAGGGAGTGCCCGCGACGCTGCCGCGCAGCGGTCTCAACCTCGGGCTGAATCCCCAGCCCGTCGTGACCGAAGGGGACATCATCAACGTCGAATTGGTGCAGGTGGAGCTGGGCCGTTGCCTAATGTTCCAGGTTTCGCCGTCCGCCGCCCGCGACCTGTACCGGATGACCGGTTCGAATCAGGGCCGCCGGCTCGTGCTTTTCCTCGATGGGGTCGCCAGCGGCGTGCGCCGGATCGATGGTCCCATCGCGGACGGGATCCTCTACTGTTTCGTGGAGGTGGACGACGAGGCTCTGCCCGGGCTGGTGGAGAAGCTGCGGCGCACCACCGAATTCCTGCAGCGGGAACTGCGGAGGAAGGGATGAGGCGAAGGGTCTTTTTGGGCGGGCTTTCGGCCTGGACGTGCGCGCCTGGCGCCTCCGCGCCAACCCGGCCGGGCTTTGAACTGGTCTGGCCCACACCCCACCGGGGTTGGGGCGAACGCCGGCCCGTTTCCGAATGGCTCCAGCATGCAGGATCCGGCGATCCCGCATCCGGCGGATTCGGCGGGGTGCGGAGCGGGGGCAGTCGTTTTCACGAGGGGATCGACATCCAGCCGGTGGGACGTGACCGGCAGGGTAATCCCACTGATCCGGTCTTCGCCGCGATGGAGGGCGTCGTGCGTCACGTCAGCGGGACCGCCGGGAACAGCGGGTACGGCCGCTACGTGGTGCTGGAGCACCCGGCGCGGCAGCCCGCCGTTTACACTCTGTATGCCCACCTCGCGCGGATCGCCCCCGAGGTGCTTCTAGGTGCCGCGGTGCGAGCCGGGCAGGCGCTGGGTGTGATGGGGCACAGCTCTGGCGGCTATCGCATCCCTCTGGCGCGGGCCCATCTGCATTTTGAGATCGGGGTGGCGGTGACGCGGGACTTTGACGGCTGGTATCTCCGGCGCCGGCTTGGCGGACGGAATGAGCACGGGATGTGGAACGGGATGAACCTGCTCGGGGTGGATCCGGTGCGGTTCTTCGATGCGTGGCGGGAAGGCGCGGTGACCGAGCCGCGCGACTTCCTGGCTAGCCTACCCACCGCGGTGCGCTTCCGCTTGGCCTCGTTCCGCCGACCCGATTTCGTCGAACGTTACCCGGCTCTAGTCCGTCAGCCGCTACCCCTAGGGCCCGTCGCCGGCTGGGAAATCCGGTGCCATTGGACCGGGTTGCCCTTTGCCTGGACCCCGCTGACCGCCGCGGAGACCGCAGGTCTGCCGGTGAACCAAGTTTCCTTCCTGGAAGTCGATCCCGCGATTGGCCGCCAACAGCGCAGTCGCATCCTTGCGGTGCCGTGGCGCGGCGGCTGGAAGACGGGCAAGGATCTCGAGACTGTGCTGCAACAGCTCTTCGCCTGGGGCTGACGCCGGCGCCGCTGTCACCTGGCCTTTTTGCCGCTGGGGGCGGACAGTGAGGGGCGCGCCTCGGGGTGACGCGCGAGGATCGCGCGCAGCTTGGCCACAACCTCCGGCTGTGCCGCCGCGAGATTACGCCGCTCCGCTGGATCGGCCGCGTAATCGTACAGTTCAAGCTCCGCCGTCTCCGGCGCGGCGCCCGGGCGCTTCCATTCCACCAGCCGGTGTTGCTCGGTGCGGATCGCGCGGCCCATCCGTCCCTCGCGAGGATAGCAATGATAGGCGTGGTCGCGGACGCGCGCGACCGGATCCCGCAGCACCGGGACCAGACTCACTCCGTCGATCGGCTGGGGTCCGACCGGCCGGGGCAGGCCCGCTAGCTCCGCGAGCGTAGGGAAGATGTCCACCGTCTCCGCTGGCTGTCGCGAGGAGGTCCCTGGCCGGGCCACCCCAGGAGCCACAATGACGAGCGGAATGCGGTTCGCCTGCTCGTAATTGGTGTGCTTCGTCCAGTACCCGTGGTCGCCGAGGTGCCAGCCGTGGTCACCCCAGAGGACGATCAGCGTGTTGAGGGCCAAATCCAGCCGGTCGAGTTCCGCGAGCACGCGCCCGATCTGGGCATCCACGTAGCTTACGCATGCATAGTAGGCGTGGATCAGGGTCCGTTGCAGCGCTTCATCGCGGAGATGGTCCACCTCAAGTGGACTGTAGTTGACAATCTCTCCCCCGACCTTGCCCGCATAGGCGGGGGCCCCTTCTGGATCAGCGGTGAAGTCCGGCAATGGCAATCGCGCCGGATCGTGGAGGTCCCAGTAGCGGGAGGGAGCGGTGAAAGGCAGGTGCGGCTTCACGAAGCCGAGGGCCAGGAAGAAGGGCGTGTCCTTCCGGCCCGCGGCGGCCTGGAGGCGCCGGATGCCCTCGTCGGCGATCCGTCCATCGGCGTAGGCTAAATCGGGGACGTCGAGCCGTTCCCAAGCGGCGCCGCGGGGCAGCGCGCGGATCTCCCCGAGGCGTTGGTTGGTGAAGTAGGCCTCCTCGCGGGTTAGTCGGCCATTGGCCGAATTCGCCGGGTCGAGGTACTCTACCACCTTCTCCACCACGGTGGGCACGCTCCACGAGGCGTCATCGTCGCGGTTGCCGTGGCCGGTGTGCAGGATCTTGCCTACCGCCTCCGCGCGCCAACCGTGCCGGATGAAGTGCTGGGTAAGGGTGACGGCGCCCGGCACCGCTTGGCGGAAGTTCTGCGCCAAGCCGTAGATACCGAGCGAGGTCGAACGGGAACCGAGCAGCAGGTTGTTGCGTGAGGGGGAACATACGGACTGATTGCAGAAGGCCAGATCGAAGCGCATCCCGCGGCCGGCAAGACGGTCGAGGTGCGGCGTCTGCGCCCATGGGTCACCGTAGGCGCCGAGATTCGGCTTCAGGTCGTCTACGCACAACAGCAGGACATTCGGCCGCGTGCCGGCGAAGGCGCTCACGCCCAGAAGCAAAGGTAGCAGGAGCAGATGAGGGTCGGGTAACTTCATCCGGGATAGACCAGCAGGCGCGAGCCCCGGCTGGCAACGCCATTGCCCAGCGGGGCGCCGGTTCCGGCTCGCCTCGGCGCCGCCGCTCCGCGCACGCTGCGCAATCGCCTATGAAGATTGTCATCACCGGAGTTACCCGGGGTCTCGGCCGGGCGTTGGTCGGGGAGTTCATCGCCGCGGGGCACACGGTCATTGGCTGCGGCCGCACGGGTGGGGCCATCTTCGACCTCCGGATGAGCCACGGGGCGCCCCACGACTTCACCTGCGTCGATGTCGGGCTCGATGCGAAGGTAGCGCTCTGGGCCGCCAAGGTGCTTGAGCACGATCAGCCCCCGGACTTGCTGATCAACAACGCCGCGGTCATCAATCGGCGGGCGCCGCTTTGGGAGCAGGATGACCGGGAGTTCACGCGGTTGGTGGACGCAAACATCCGCGGCGTGCAGAATGTGATCCGTCACTTTGTGCCCTCGATGGTTGCGCGGGGCCTCGGCGTTATCGTCAATCTAAGCTCCGGCTGGGGCCGGAGCGTCGCCCCGCAGGTGGCCTCCTACTGTATGTCCAAGTGGGCGATCGAGGGGCTCACCCGCGCGCTGGCGGCCGAATTGCCCGCCGGGATGGCGGCGGTCCCGCTCAATCCCGGCGTGATCGACACGGAACTCCTCCGCTCGTGCTGGGGCGAAGGCGCGGGGGACTACCCGACGCCGGAGGTCTGGGCGCGAAGGGCCGCACCTTTTCTGTTGGCGCTGGGGTCCAAGGACAACGGTCGGCCTCTCACGGTGCCGACCTGAGCCCGAGGCTTCCGCTGCGGGATCAGGCCGGGCGCTCGCCGCTGGGGCGAAACTCCGTCGGAACCGGGCCGCGGTGGGACGCCAACTCGGTCGGCAGGTTCAGGCTCGGCAGCGCGGTCCGCTCGAACGTTTCCAGAAACCGCTGCAGCCGGTGTTGGCGGCGAGCGCGGGTGAAGAGCGGCTCCGCACCTTGGGGGGGGAGGGGGAACGGGGTTTGCATTTTGGTGTGTTCACAAACTTTGCACAGTGCGTGCCAAAGCGGCACTATTTTATTAAACACTGTGTGCTAGGTTTTTAGGAAAATTTTAGTCCGAGTAAAGGCACCCGGGCTGGGGAATTGTTCCCAATAGGACCCCTTGAGAACGGGAAGGTTTCCCAATGCAAACGAGATTAGCGTGGACGCGCCCTCAGTCCCGCCGCCGCGAGTCCAGGATCAGGGTGACCGGGCCGGCGTTGACCGAACTCACCTCCATCTCCGCGCCAAAGCGGCCCATCGCGACCGGCCGACCCAGACCTTCGGCCGCCAACCCGCAAAAGCGCTCGTACAGCGGCCGCGCGACCTCCGGACGGGCCGCAGGATGATAGGATGGCCGTTTGCCCTTCCGCAAACTCGCCAACAGCGTGAACTGGCTTACCACCAGCAACCCGCCGCCGGTATCGACCAGGCTGCAATCCAGCCTTCCCGCCTCGTCCGCGAAAATCCGCAAGGCCAGAATCCTCCCGACCAGCCAGCGAGCATCCTCCTCGGTGTCCTCGGCCGCCACGCCCAGCAGGATCAGCAGGCCGGGACCGATCGCACCGATCTCCTCGCCGTCCACGGAGACGTGCGCCGCGGAGACGCGTTGCAGCACGGCGCGCACGGGACGACCCTCAGATCATCGGATGGTGCGGCTCGGTCTCGGATTCGTAATTGATCCCGGGCAAGCCGAAGCCGAAAAGCTTCAGGAACTCGGAACGAAAGCCGGCAATGTCCGTCTCCTGGGCTAGGTTTTCCGTGGTGACCCGCGGCCAGATCTCGCGCACGGCCCGCTGGATTTCCGGCCGCATCTCCCAGTCGTCGACACGCACGCGCCCGGCCTCGTCAAAGCGCGGCGGACGCTCCCCGTACAACTCGGTGGAGAACAGCCGCTGCATCTGCTCGATGCAGCCCTCGTGGCTGCCGGCCGCCTTCATGACCTTGTACAAGATGGCAATGTATAATGGCACCACCGGGATCGCCGAGCTGGCCTGCGTCACGAGGGCCTTGTTCACGGAGACAAAGGCCCGGCCGCCGCCGTTCAGCTTCAGGAGGGAATCGATGTTGCGGGCCGCGCGCTCGAGATCGTTCTTGGCCAGCCCGACGGTCCCATCCTTGTAGATCGCCCACGTCACCTCCGGCCCAACGTAGGAATAGGCTACCGACTGTGCCCCCGGGGCGAGCAGGACTCCCTCCGCGAGCGCATTCATCCAGAGCTCCCAATCCTCGCCGCCCATCACCGCCACCGTATCGGCGATCTCCGCCTCGGTGGCCGGCTCGATCGTCACTTCAGTGACAATGCCCTTGTCCGTGTCGACCGTCCGATTTGTGTAAGGTTGTCCGACCGGCTTGAGGACCGAGCGGTGGACGACCCCGGTGCGGTGGTGGGCGCGGCGTGGGGAAGCGAGGGAGTAGACGACGAGATCCACCTGGCCGAGCTCAGCGCGGATCGTCGCGAGGGCCTGGCGCTTGATGTCGTCCGAAAAGGCGTCGCCGTTCAGGTTGAAGGCCTTCAGTCCGGCCGCGCGGGCGGCGCGCGTGAAGGCAAGGGTGTTGTACCAGCCTGGGGTGGCGGGGCGTCCTTCCTCGGAGGGCCGTTCGAAGAAAACGCCCACGGTGGCAGCACCCGAGCCGAAAGCCGCGGTGATGCGCGAGGCGAGGCCGTAGCCGGTGGAGGCCCCGATTACGAGCACCCGCCTGGGGCCGCGGGCGACGGGGCCCTTTGCCTTAACGTGGTCGATCCACTCCTGAACGTGCGCCGCGCAGCCCTCGGGATGGGCGGTGACGCAGACGAAGCCGCGAACCTTGGGTCGGATGATCATTTAGACGGAATCCTCCGCGGGGGCCACCTTTCTAGGCAAGTGGGTTTTGTCGGACGGAATTTGGTTGGCGGGCGCGATGCGGGGGCGTTCGCTGGCCCGGATGCCCCTGCTTGCTGAACTGACTCCCGAGGTGGCCGCCGGGCGGGAACTCACCGCGGCGGAAGTGCAAGGGATCGCGGACGCGCTCGCTGGCCCTGAGGAGACGGAGGCCGACAAGGGCGCGTTCCTGACCGCCCTGGCGCGGCGCGGCGAGACGCCGGCGGAGGTGGCGGCCTTCGCAGTGGCTTTCCGCGACCGGGCCCGGGATCCCGGGCTTGGCGAATGGTCCGGACGGGCGATCGACATCGTCGGCACGGGCGGGGACCACTCTGGTGGCTTCAACGTGTCCAGCGTGGTGGTGCTGGTGCTCGCGAGCGCGGGTGTTCCCGTGATCAAGCACGGCAACCGTGGCATCACCTCCCGCTGCGGCAGCGCGGACCTGCTGGCAGGCCTTGGGGTGGACATCGAGGCCGGGGAAGAGCGCCTGCGCGGCGCCCTCCGCGAACTCGGTTTCGCCTTCCTCTTCGCCCCCGCCTACCACCCGGCCTTCCGTCTGATTGCCCCCGTGCGCCGCGCGCTCGCGCAGCGGGGCCAGCGTACTGTCTTCAACATTCTGGGCCCGCTGATCAACCCGGGGCGCCCGGCTCACGCGCTCGTCGGCACCTTTTCGCCCGAGCTCGTGGCGGTGCTGGCCGGCGCGCTCGACGCGCTCGGCACACGCGCAGGACTGGTCGTGCACGGCACCATCTCGCCGGGCCGGGGCATCGACGAGCTTACGTCCGCCACGGGGAATCTCGTCCGCGGCGTGGGGGCGCGGCGGGAGGTCGCGGGCACTTGGCACGCGGCGGACTTCGGTCTGGCGCCCGCGCCCTTCGCCGACCTTGTCGGCGGCGAGCTGGCGGAGAACCTCGCGCGAGTGGAGAGCTTGCTGGCGGGCACGGCGCCCCGGGGGCTGGAGGATACGGTGGTTCTCAACGCCGCAACGGGCCTTTGGCTCACCGGACGGGTGGCTACCGTGCGCGCCGGGTTGGAACCTGCCCGGGACCTGCTCCGGGGCGGCGCGGTCCAGCGCAAGCTCGCGGCGGTCCGCGAGTTCTTTCGCGCGTGAGCCGGCGCTACTTCGGCACGGACGGGGTCCGCGGGCCATATGGCGGCCCCGTGATGAACGAGGCCTTTGCCTTCCGCCTCGGCTGGTCCGCCGCCACTTGGTCCTTTGGGGCCGATGCGCCCGTCGAAGCGTTACTCGCACGCGATACTCGAGCCTCTGGCCCGTCGCTGCTGGCCGCGGTTGCCGCCGGGATCTCCGCTGCGGGCCTGCGGCCGGTTTCGTTGGGGGTTATGCCCACGCCGGCGGTCGCCCGTGCGGTTCAGACCCGCGGCGCTGCCCTCGGGGTCGCGCTCACGGCCTCCCATAATCCCGCCAGCGATAACGGCATCAAGTTCTTCACCCGCGGGGGGCGGAAGCTCATGGACGCCGATGAGGCCGCGATCGAGAATTGTCTGCCAGCCGCGCCCGGGCCGCAGGCCTTCCCCGAGCTCGCGGAGAGTCCCGCGGCGCAAGCGTATCGTGACTGGGCGGCGACCCTCCTACCGGTGGGTGCCCTCATCGGGTGGCGGCTGGTCGTGGATTGCGCCCACGGCGCCACGGCGGAAACGACACCCGCAGTGCTGCGCCAACTCGGCGCCGAGGTGATCTCCCTCGGCATTGCGCCGGACGGCACCAACATCAACGACGGGGTCGGCAGTGAGCACCCAGGAAAAATGTGCGCTACGGTCAAATCCACCGGAGCACGAGTCGGGCTGGCCCACGATGGCGATGGTGACCGTCTCGTCCTCGCCGATGAAACCGGGACCCTGCTCGATGGGGATGATCTAATCACGCTGCTCGCCCTCGACGCGCTCGACCGCAATGCGCTCCCAGGGCGCACGCTGGTGGTTACGGAACAGAGCAACCTCGGGGTCGACGCCACCATCGCCCGCCGTGGCGGCCGGGTCCTGCGGACCGCGACCGGGGACCGTCAGGTCATCGCGCGAATGCGGGCGGAAGGCGCCACGCTTGGCGGCGAGACCTCCGGGCATATCGTCTGCGGGGACGTCTCGCCCACGGGCGACGGCCTGGTCGCGGCGCTGCGCGTTTTGGAAGTGATGCGGCGCCGCGGTGAGCCCCTTTCCCAACTGCGGCGTCAATGGGAGCGTTTCCCGCAGCGGACCGCGGCGATCCGGGTCCGGGCGCGGCCGCCGCTGGCCAATCTGCCCGTCCTCTCCGGGGCGATCGCGGCTCTCGAAGGCAGCCTAGCCGGGCGCGGCCGGGTTCTGGTCCGGTATTCGGGCACCGAGCCGCTGCTGCGTCTGCTCGTGGAGGGGCCGTCGGATGCGGACGTGGCCGCTGGCTTGTCGCAGCTGGCCGCAGCGGCGCAGGCCGAGGGGATCGCGGCGGACGGTTAGGGGCCGAAAAGGTTACAGCTGTCGGACAGTGAGTGTGTTAGACGGACTCTGACGTTGACCGCCGCGGATCCCGCGCCCTTGGTTCTACACGTATGCCTGAGATTGCCGTCGCTTCCCTGGACCCCCGACATCAGAAGCTGATCGAGAACGCGCGGGTCGCGCTGGATCGGGGTAACCTCGAGTACGTGATCGAGGTCACCGAACAGGTGCTGCGGATGCAGCCCGGGTGTCTGCCGGTCCGCAAACTCCGCCGGGTGGCCCAACTCCGCGCGCATCGCGGCAAGGGCGGTGGCTTCGTCGGTCGCGCGCTGTCCGGCCTCTCCGCGGCGCCCGTGCTCCTGACCGCGGCCAAGAAGGAGCCCGCCCAGATGTTGGAGGCGGCCGAGGGCTTGCTGGAGAAGGATCCGACCAGCGTGGGCGCCCTCAAGTTGCTCGCCGAGGCGGCCAAGGGCCTGAACTTGCCGGAGACGGTGGCGTTCGCCCTCGAAGCCGTCCGGGAACAGGAACCGGCCAACCGCGCCAACCTGCTCGCCCTAGCCGAGGCCTGGCTCGCCGCCGGCAAGCCGGCGGAGGCGCTCAAGGTGGCCGATGACATCCTCCGCGACCGACCGGCTGATGCCGACGCCCAGAACCTGATGCGGAAGGCCTCCGTGGCCCAGACGGTCGGCAAGCACAAGTGGGACGACCAAGCCTCGTTCCGAGACAAGCTGCGCGACGAGGCCCAGGCCGTCTCGCTGGAGCAGGCGGCGAAGGTCGTGACCGGCGACACGATGGGCAACCGGCTGCTGGAGGAGGCTCTCGCGCGGGTCGCCAAGGAGCCCAACAATCTCAACCACTACCGCACGGTGGCGCAGGCCTACCGGCAGATGGGCAACCTCGACGAGTCGCTCGTGTGGGTCCGCAAGGCGCGGGAGCAGCCGGCCGGCCGGGCCGACGCCGCGCTCGAGAAGCAGGAATCCGAACTGGCGACCGCGGTGATCGAGCAGCACACGAAGGCCGCCGAGGCCGCTGTGGCCGACGCCCCCGGGGACGCCGCCGCCCAAGCCCGCCTCGAGGCGGCCCGCAAGGAGCTTACGGACTTCAAGCTCACCGAGACCCGGCGCTACGTGGAGCGCTATCCGAACGACTATCCGGCTCGCTTCGCGCTTGGCGGGCTGCTGCTCGAATCCGGCCAGGTCGATGCCGCGATCGCCCAGTTCCAGCAGTCCCAGAAGGGGCCCGCCGTCCGGGTCAACTCGCTCGTCGGCCTCGGCCGCTGCTTCAAAACAAAGCGCCTCTTTGACCTCGCCGTCGCCCAGCTCACGCTTGCCAAGATCGAGCTCACGGCGATGGATGACGCCAAGAAAGAGGTCATTTATGAGCTCGGGGCCTGCTTCGAGGCGATGGGCAAGGCGGACCTCGCCATCGAGGAGTACAAGGTGATCTACAGCGAGGACATCGGCTTCCGAGACGTCGCGGACAAGATCAACGCCTTCTACGCGAGGGGCTGAGCCGGACCAGCTATGGCCCCTCCGGCGCCCGCCCGGGAAACTCAAGGCGTCGCCGGGCGCCCCCGTTCCGCAAGCAGCACGGCCGCGGTCATCGCCAGCAGGCTCAGCAGCAGCGGCCCCAGCTCGGCTGTTTCCCCAAAGAGCAGCAGGGACGCGGCCACGCCCAAGGGAACCTTGGCATTGTTCATCACCGCGAGAGTGCCCGTGCCGCACCGGCGGGCGCCCGCGTTCCAAAGGTAGAAGCCCAATCCGGAAGCGATGAGCCCTAGGTAGGCCACGGTGAGGACCTGGCCGCCGTCCAGCCGGGGCGGGACGGGTTGGCGGGCGATCAGGAGCAGTGCGGGCAGCATTCCGCCGCCATAGAGCAGCCCCATCGCCTCGTGGTCCGGCAGGTTCGGGCGGTCACGGCTCCAGTCGCGATAGGCCAGCTGGCCGGCCGAAAACGCGAGATTGGCCCCCTGCACCAGCAGGACCCCGCGCAGCGTTACGGCGAAATCCGCCGCTCGGTTCACCAGCAGCGCGGCGCCCGCGATCGCGAGGAGGGAGGCTCCCAGCGCCCACGGCCGGAGACGCCGCGCCCGCAGATCAGCCAGCAACGTCACAAACAGAGGCGTGGTTAGCGTGAATAGCGCGACCTCGTGCGCCCGCAGGTGCTGGAAGCTCTCGAGGTAGAGGACGTACATCACCCCGAACTGGAGCGCTCCGATGCCGGCGAGGGTCGCGGCGCTGCGGAACCCCAACGCCCGTGGGCGCACGAACGGCAGGAATACCAGCGCCGCGAGCCCGAGCCGAGCCGCGGTCACCCAGGCGGGATCCACCCCGGCCAAGTTGCGCTTGATCAGGCCGAACGAGCAGGCCCAGATCAGCGAGGCAAGCAACAGGGTCGGCATCGGCGGTTCAGACGCGAAAGAGGGCGCCCAAGCGACGACCCAGCAGCAGCGAAAGTCCCGCGATGGTCACCCCGAGAAACACCATCGCCCAGACGCCCAGCGCGCTGGCGATGAACTTTCCGTCCCCCAACAGCTGGAAGAGTTCGAGGATCGCCTTGGTGATCGGATAATAGGCCTGCTTCTGCGCTAGGATGAGCGAATCGCTGACCTCCAGCATCGCGAAGGCGAAGGCCAGCAAGCCGCCTGCAATCAGGTTCGCGGCGATGAGCGGCAGGGTGATCTTGATGGTTGCCTTGAGGGGCGGGCAACCGAGGTTCTGCGCCGCCTCTTCCAGGGTTTCACTGGTCTGCTGGAACCCGGCCGCGGCCGAGCGGACCACGTACGGCAGCCGGCGCACCGAATAGGCGATGATCAGCAAGATTGTCGGATCTCGCGTCGGATTGAGGAATGAGAAGAATCGCCCGTCCTGCGCCATCGCCAGATAGCCGAAGGCCAGCACCAGACCGGGCACCGCTAGGGGCAGCATCGCGAGGAAGTCCAGCACCTGCCGCCCGGCGATCCGGCTGCGCACAACCACGTAGGCGATCGCAACCCCGAGCACGATGTCGATCACTGCGGAGATGCTCGCGAAGCGCAGGCTATTTGCGATCGCGGAAACCGTCAGGTCGTGGCCTAGCGCCAACTCGAAGTTCTCCAGCGTGTAGCGGGTGGGCAGGACCGAGCCGTACCAGTCCTCCGCGAACGCCACCAGAATCACGCCCAAATGGGGCAGTACCGCGAGGAACGTGATCCCGGCGAACAGCCCGGTGCAAAGCCAAGCGCGTCCCGCCGGCAGCGCCTGCGCGCCGCTGGCCGAGGTCGCCTTGGCCATCATCGCGTGGCTGGACCGGCCGAACAGCAGCTTGCTCACCGCATAGAGGCCCACGGAGGCGACCAGCATCACGGCCACCAGCGCGAAGGGGAGGGGATTCATCCCGATGTCCTTCAAACCGTGATAAATCTGGACGCTTGTGACGCGGTCGTAGTCAAACACGAGCGGTGTCCCTAGCTCAGTGAAGGCCCAAATGAAGACAATGGTGCCCCCCGCGAACAGTCCGGGCCGGATCAGCGGCAGAGTGATTCGCCGGAAGCGCCGGAACCCTGTACAACCCAGATTCTGCGCCGCCTCCTCCATCGCCGGATCCACGTTTGCCAGCGCCGCTACCGAATTAAGGTAGATGATCGGGTAGAGCGACAGGGCCTGCACGGCCGCGATGCCCCAGAACTGGTGGCGCGCTAACCAGTCGATTGTCTCTCCGGGCTCTAGCAACCCCGCCAGTTGCAGCAGGCAATTGAGGGCCCCGTACTGCCCGAAGATCTGCTTGATGCCGATCGCCCCGACGAAGGGGGGCAAAATCATCGGGACCAAAATCAGCGCCCCCAGCAAGGCCTTGCCCGGGAATCGGAAACGGTCGCTCACCCACGCCAAGGGCAACGCGAGGCCAAGAGCGAGGCACGTGGTGGTCGCCGCCAGCAGCAGCGAGTTGCCCAACGCCCCGACGTGGTGCGGATCTGCAAGGATCGCACCAAGGTAGGAAAGGGTGAAGCGGCCGTCCGCATCCACGAAACCTCCTCGCATGATCTGCAACACTGGCCAGAGGAAGAAAGCCCCGAAAAAGAGGCCCGTGAAGGCGAATACAAGGCGGGCAAAACCCTGCGACATCGGGCGGAATCTGGGCCCCGCCGCGCAGCCCGCGCAAGGGGGAATTGGCTCGCGCCCACTCCATTTTCTCCTCGCCGGCTGCACCCGTCGCCGGAAAGTTTCACTTGGAACATGCGCCGCCCCTTGTCTTCTCTGCTGCTGTCCTGCGCGCTCTGCCTGGCCGGCTTCCCGTTGGCCGCCCAAGTCACCGAATCCCCGCATACCGTCGCGCCTGGGCGCGTGCTGCTGGAGGTGGACGGGGTGCGCCTCGCGGTCGGACGCGACGGTGCCGACGGAGGGACGCTGGACGCGCTCGCGGTGGGCTCAACCCTGCTTACCACTGGTCTCACCCGATCGCTCGACCTGCAGGTGGGCGTCGACCTCTTCCTGCGCCAGTCGGTTTCCCTCGGCGGCCAGAGGGACTCGGACGCCGGCTTCGGCGATGTCCGCCTCCGGACCAAATGGACCTTCTGGCGCCTGGACTCCGGCGCCGCCGCCCTCGCCCTGATCCCCTACGTGCGCCTCCCCACTTCAACCGCCGGGCTCGGCAGCGAGCGGATGGACGGTGGCTTGATTTTACCTTGGGCGAGCACGGGGCCGGCCGGGGTCGTGACCGGTGCGATGCTTCATTGGAACTCCGCCTCAAGTGCAGATGGCCGCCGCTACCAGTGGAGCGGCGCCGCCTACGCGCGCCGGGACTTGTTCCGGTTGCTCTCTGCCTACGCCGAGGTGACCTTGGCCGCGGCGTCAGGCGCGTGGGCTGCCCGCGAGGGCACAGTCGGCGCCGGGGCCTTGCTGCGGCCCTGGGATGGGCTCGAGATTGATTATCAGATCCAGCGCGGCCTGAACCGCCGGGCCCCTGACTGGATCCACTCCCTGCGCTTCAACTGGGACTGGTGATCACTCGCCGGCTCAGCCGGCCTCGGCGGGAGCCACCCCAATCTTTCCGGCCGCGGCGAGGCTAAGGGCGAAAGGTTTGCCCCGGGGGCGGCGTAAGGTGACCAGCCCCGCGGTCAAGTTGCGTTCGGCGACGTGCGCCACCGCGCCCGGGCGCAGGCCGTGCGCCTCCGCAAAGGTCAGGAAGTCAGCCGACTGGTCGGTCACCCGCACCACGCGGAGAGAGACCTCCGTCGCGCAGGTGGCCAAGGTGGCGTAAACGGCTGAGCTCAGGGTCCCTTCGACGCTGGGGATGGGATCGCCGTGCGGGTCGGTCGCCGGATGACCCAGCAGGGCGTCCAATCGGCCGAGCACCACGTCCGAGATCGCGTGCTCCAATTGCTCCGCCTCCGCGTGCACCTGCGACCAGTCCATCTTGAGCACGTTGACGAGGAAGGTTTCGACTAGCCGGTGCTTGCGCAGCACGTTGAGGGCAACCCGGTGACCGGCGGCGGTGAGGCGCAGCCCGCGCCGGGGCTCGTGGAGAACAAGGCCGGAGTCCGCCAGCGCCTTGACCATCGTCGTGGCGGTTCCCGGCACCACGTCGAGGGCAGTTGCTATCTTTCCCATCGGGACCAGGCCGTCCGGGGAGCGTTCCGCCAGCAGCAGGGCGTGCTTCAGGTAGTTCTCCACTGCAATTGTGGCCATGGAGTGAGTGTTGGCCCGCGGATTGGAACCTGCCAAGGATATATTTTGACAATTCAAAATAGGGGCTTTGGATCTTCGGCATGCGGTTAGCCAGCCAACGACGGTTCCTTCAAGGGAGGAGCTCATGAAGCCCGCGCTGTGGGCGCTTCTGGCTCTGGGCCCAGCGATGCTGATCGTGTGGCCGCGCTGGGGGCTGCTGGCTTGGTGGCAGCGTGAGCGGAAGCGAAGGGAGCGGGAGTTGCGGGAGGATGCCCTGAAACATCTGCTGAAGAGCGAGGCGGAGGGCGCGGTGGCCTCGCTGCTGAGCCTCGCGGGGGCGCTGCGGGTGAGCGATGGAGTCGCCGCCGAGATCGTGTCGGAGTTAGAGCGTGAGGGACTGGCCGCGGTCGAGAGTGGCCGGCTGCGGCTGCGGCCCGCCGGCCGCGAGATCGCCCTGCACGTGGTTCGCACACACCGGCTGTGGGAAAGTTATCTCGCGGAGCGCACCGGCGAACCGGAGGTGCGCTGGCATCGGCTCGCGGAGCGGGCGGAGCACCGCCTCACCCCCGCCGAGACTGCCGCGCTGGCCGCCCAGCTGGGCCATCCGCTCTTCGATCCACATGGGGACTGGATTCCGGCCTCGGGCGACGGTCTGGCCGCGGAAGCTGGCGCCGCCCTTGAGGAGTTTTCGCCGGAACAGCCCTTCCAGATCCATCATATTGAGGACGAGCCCGAGACCGTTTACGGGCACCTACTGCGCCTCGGCCTGCGGCCCGGGATGCGCGCCTACATCGTCTCCCGCGACGATGCTAAGATTCGCTTGTGGGCGGACGGCGCCGAATACGCTCTCAATCCCGGAACGGCCCGCCAGCTTTCGGTCCTTTCCCTGCCTGGGGTGACTGCCGCCGCGCTGCGCGGGGAACGCTTCCTCCATGAGGTGCCCGCCGGCGGCAGGGCCCGGCTGCTCGGGCTGACCGGAGCCTGCCGCGGTGCGGAACGTCGTCGTTTGCTCGATCTCGGCTTTGTGCCTGGATCTATCGTGGAAAGTGCGCTCTCCGGCCCCGGGGGTGACCCGACCGCCTATGAGGTGCGGGGCAGCCTGGTAGCGTTGCGCCGCGAACAGGCCCGCTACGTGCGGGTGGGCCCGCTGCCGGGAGGTGCGGCGTGAGCACGCCGTCCCGCCCCGCCCCGGCCGCCGCCGCCTGCGTGGATTGCGAGGTCTACCGCGCGGCCCGGCTGCACAAGCTGGGGCTGCAGCCCGGCCCTTGGGACCACGTCGTCGCTCTCGCCGGCAACCCCAACACGGGGAAGAGCACTGTTTTTAACGCCCTCACCGGACTTCGCCAGCACACCGGCAACTGGCCGGGTAAGACCGTCGCCCGCGCCGAGGGCGGTTTCGCCTTTGCGGACCGACGCTTCCAGCTAGTAGACCTCCCAGGCACCTATTCCTTGCTTTCCACCAGCCCCGATGAGGAGGTCGCCCGCGACTTCATCCTCTTCGGGCGTCCGGACGTCACCGTGGTCGTCGCGGATGCGACGCGCCTCGAGCGAAATCTGAATCTCGTGCTGCAGGTGCTCGAGATCACGGAACGGGCGGTGGTCTGCCTCAACCTGATCGACGAGGCGGCGCGCCATGGCATCCAGGTGGACGAGCGCCAGTTGACGCGTGATCTGGGCGTCCCTGTGATCGCCACCGCCGCTCGTTTCGGCCGTGGATTACCCGAGTTGCTGGCCGCGATCGCCGAGATGGCGGCACGGAAGGTCCGCGGCTTCGGTTACCGCTTGAGCCAAGAGCCGCCCGTCATCCGCGCGGCCCTCGTTGATCTCACCGCCCGGATCGAGCAGGCCTATCCGGGGCTGCCGAACGCCCGCTGGATCGCGATGCGGCTGCTCGGCGGCGACGAGCGCGTGGCCGAGGCCCTCCGCCGCGGGGAACTTTCCGCCTTGGCGGAACGCGCCGCCCGCGGTTCCGAGGGCGTCCTCCGCGAATCCTCGCTGTCTGCCCGATGAACCCTGCTTCCCCCGCACCGGCCTCGGCTCCCGCCGTCGAGGAGATCCTTGCCCACGCCCGTCGCCTGCGGGCAGGCATCCCTGGCGACATCCACGAGCACTTGGTGGAGGCGCTTTATGCGGACGCCGGCCGCATCGCGGAGCGCTCCGTCTCGCGGCCCGAACGCCCGGCGCGTCCTACGTTCGACCGCACGCTAGACCGGATCGTCACCAGCCGGATCTGGGGACTGCCGGTGATGCTCCTGCTGTTCACGTTTATGTTCTGGCTGACCATTGCCGGCGCGAATGTGCCGTCGCAAGGGCTGGCGGGGATTCTCGTGGAAAACGGCCACCCTTGGCTGCGCGGGCTGGCGGACGCGGCCGGGTTCCCGGGGTGGCTCCGAGGCCTGCTGGTGGACGGCGTTTACCTGTCCACCGCTTGGGTGATCAGCGTGATGCTCCCGCCGATGGCGATTTTCTTCCCGCTGTTCACGCTCTTGGAGGACTTCGGCTACATCCCGCGCGTGGCTTTTAATCTGGACGCGCTCTTCAAGCGCGCGGGCGCCCACGGCAAACAGGCGATGAGCACGATGATGGGCTTCGGCTGCAACGCGGCGGGGGTGGTCTCCACCCGGATCATCGACAGTCCCCGCGAACGGCTGATCGCCATTCTTACCAATAATTTCGCGCTCTGCAACGGCCGCTGGCCCACTCAGATCCTCATCGCGACGATCTTCCTCGGCAGCCTCGTGCCAGCGCATTTTGCGGGCCTCGTCTCTGCGGGGGCCGTCGCCGGCGTCGCGCTGCTTGGCCTCGGCTGCACCTTCCTCGTGGCGTGGCTGCTTTCGCGCACCGTGCTGAAGGGGCAGGTCTCCACCTTCAGCCTGGAATTGCCGCCGTATCGTCCGCCGCGGCTCTGGCAGACGCTGTACACTTCCGTCCTCGACCGCACCCTGCTCGTGCTGTGGCGTGCGGTGGTCTTTGCGGCGCCCGCGGGGGCCGTCATCTGGCTGGTCGCGAATGTCCGGTTTGGCGAGGGCAGCGTGGCGGAGTTCCTGATTGCCGGGATGGATCCCTTCGGCCTCGCGCTGGGACTCAACGGAGTGATCTTGCTGGCGTACCTGATCGCGATTCCGGCCAACGAAATCGTGATCCCGACGATCCTGATGCTGACCGCGCTCGTGGCCCGATTGGCCGGAGTGGGCGAGGGGGCGGGGGTAATGGTGCAGGCGGACTCCCCAGCGTTCGTCGGCGAGGTCCTGCGCGCGGGCGGTTGGACCGTGCTGACAGCGGTGAACCTTATGTTGTTCAGTCTGCTCCACAATCCGTGCAGCACCACGCTCTATACCATTTACAAAGAGACGGGCAGCGCCCGGTGGACGGCTCTGGCCGCGCTCCTGCCGGTGGGTATGGGATTGGTTCTGACCTTCGGGGTAGCGACGGTGTGGCGCCTTCTCATTAGCTGAGGCTCGCGCATAACTTCTCGCTTGCGCTGATGCGCGGAAACTCGCTTTCTCCGCCCCTGCAACGCACCCGTAGCTCAATTGGATAGAGCATCTGACTACGGATCAGAAGGTTTGGGGTTCGACTCCCTACGGGTGCGCCATTTCTTTCCCTGTCTCTCTGGTAGAGTGCGCATATGACGCTATCGGTTCGGGCTTTGCGGCGGTTGGACCGAGTGGGATTGCCTCGCGTCAGATTGCGTGGCGCGGGGGCTTGATGGTGTCGGGAGCAGGTCGAACTCACTCCCTTGCCGGGCCGGCCATGGCCAAATTGGCCGCCTCGGGAGCAGCGCCAAGCGCAGGGTCGGCTTTGGGCCAGCGGCGGCACTCGCCAGCTGCAGAGCGAGCCAGCCGAGCCACTCTAGGTTGTCGCGCAGGCGCAGCACCGCGTCTTTCTCGGTGTGGCCGATGGTGCCGATTGGCCAACCCGGCGCTGGACGGCCGCCGTCCAGACGGCTGCGGCCGCCCGATCACAGTTCGTCCAGGACGGCGCGCAGCACCCGGGCGGCGATGCCGGACACGGGGGCTTCGTGGGTATCGATCGGGTTGGCGCCCCTTTGAGCGCCCGCGAGATCGCTCAGCCCGCGGACGATGAGGATCGGGACTTCGTTAGACCAAGCGACGTGGGCGAGAGCGGTGGATTCCATATCGGCGCAACGTGCCTGCCAGACCCGGTGCACCCAATCGCGATAGCCCGCGTGGTCGAGGAAAACCGGGCCGGCCACGCCGGTGCCGCCTACGCTCACCGCCACCGTTCGCCCGCTGGTGCGCAGCGCGGGCAGTTTTCCCACGGCGCGACGGGCGGCGGCCAGCAGGGCGGGATCTGCGGGAAACGCGGCGATCCGGCGGAAGTCAGCCTCGCCCTCCCGCGTGGCGGCCACCTCGTTGGGGAAGATCATCCCGAAGTTTTCCATCTTCGGCTGCAGGAACGCCGGGAGGACGTGGCCGCCTTTGCCATCGGGGTTCAGGTAGGCCGCCTCGGCGTGGTACGCCCAGCGCTCCGGGATCACGACGTCACCGACCTGCAGCGAGGGATCCACCCCGCCGGCCACCCCGGCGAAGAGAATCGCGGTGATCGGAAACCGTTCGAGGGCGATCTGGAGCTGGTAGGCCGCGTTCACGAGGCTGACGCCGGTGCGGAAGAGTACCACCTCGTGGCGCCCGGCACGTCCCCGCCAGAAGGAGAGCCCCTTGATACGGGTCTCGGTGAATCCGCCCCCCGGCTGCACGCCGAACTCCGCGCGTAACGCCGCCAATTCCGGCGGGTAAGCGGCGCACAAGGCTAGCAGGGGAGGCCTGCCGGCCGCCTTCAACGGCAGGACCGGCAACAGCAGAGCCACGAGGCAGATCACGCCAGAAATCCTGAAAAGGGCGGCAGGACGCCGGCAAGGGTCAGGCTTCACGTTGTGGACCTCACAGCACCCGCGGTGCCAGCCGCGGACGTTTTTTGGGGTTGGCATCAGATTAGCTTAGTCTGTCGCTGGGACGGTTCCTCTTGGAACCGGACGCCCACCCCCAATGCTCAATTCCCTGTTCAAACTGAAGGAAAACCAGACGACCGCCGGACGAGAGCTTCAGGCCGGGCTCACCACCTTCGCGGCGATGGCCTACATCCTCGCGGTCAACCCCGCGATCCTCGCCAACGCGGGGATGGACCGGGCCGCGCTGGTCACGGTGACCGCGGTGACCGCCGCGGTTTCGACCATCCTGATGGCGCTCCTGACCAATTACCCGATCGCGCTGGCGCCGGGGATGGGCATCAACGCCTTCTTCACCTTTACGATCGTCCTGGGCAAGGGCGTGCCGTGGACCGAGGCGCTGGGGATGGTGTTCGTTAACGGGGTTATCTTCCTTGTGCTTTCGCTGACGGGCTGGCGGGAGCGGATCATCGCGGCGATCCCCCATTCGCTGAAGCTCGCGCTGACCGCGGGCATCGGCCTCTTCATCGCTTTTATCGGTCTCAAGAACGCGGGCGTGATCGTCGCCCACCCCGCGACGCTGGTCGCGCACGGAGACTTAACCGGGGGACCCGCGGCCCTCTGCCTGCTGGGTATCGGGGTCACCGGGATCCTGCTGGCTCGCCGCGTGCCCGGGGCGATGGTGCTCGGGATGCTGGTGGTCACCGTGGTGGGCCTGTTCACCCCGGCCGGGGAAGGCCGGAATGTGACCCAGTTGCCCGCCTCGATTCTGGGCCTCCCTGCTTCAGCGCAGCCCGTGTTGCTGAAGCTCACCTTCGGCTTTCTTGGTTCCACGGACGGGCTGCTGCTCGCGTTGCCGCTGGTCCTCACGCTGCTGCTGGTGGATCTTTTCGACAATATCGGTACGCTCATCGGGGTGACGAAGCGCGCCGGCCTCCTGCGGCCCGATGGGACCCTGCCCAAGGCGGGGCGGGCGCTGGTCGCCGATTCGGTCGCGACCATCCTCAGTGCGTTGGCTGGGACCTCGACGGTCGTGAGCTACATCGAGTCCGCCTCCGGAGTGGCGGCGGGAGGCCGGACCGGGCTGACCAGCGTGACGACCGCGGTGTTGATGCTCGGCGCGCTGTTCCTGACCCCGTTGATTTTGATGGTGCCGGCCGCGGCCACCGCTCCCGCGCTGGTGATCGTGGGGGTGCTGATGATGCAGTCCGTATCGGAGATTGATCTGGGCGATTTCCGCGAAGCGTTGCCGGCCGTGCTCACCCTGTTGTCGATTCCCCTGATGTTCAGCATCGCGGAGGGCATCGGCCTCGGGTTGATCGCGGCGGCGGTCCTCGCGCTGGGGACCGGCTCGCCGCGGCGGTTGAACGTGGTGGGGTACGTCATCGCGGCCAGTTTCCTCGCGCAATTCCTCCACCTCGGTCCCTTTCGGTAATCGCCGGAGGCGCGAGAAAGGTTGGCCGGGGCCACGAACGCTGGCGCCGGGCTGGAACAAATGACGACCAGGCCGGTATTGAAGATGGCCCCGGGTGGAACCGGCGGCGCGGCTAGTACCAACGAAGAAGGCCGGCTTGCGCCGGCCTGCGAACGAAGGGGAGTGCTCCGGGGCTCAGAAGCTGTATTTGAGGTTGAGCTGGAACTGGGTCCCGGGGAGCGGGAGGATCGACGCGTTGCCGTAGACGGCATTGGGTGGCGCCCAATTCTTCTGGTTCGTCAAATTGCTGACCGTCAGGCGGGCGCTCCAGGTTTTTTGGGCGTAGGAAACGCCAGCGTCGATCTGATGCTGGGTCGGGATCACGAGGGTGCCAGCGAAGTTGTTGTTAATTGGGCTGGTGACGAGCGCGTTGGCATTGAGACCCCAGCCGCTGTCGAAGGTGTACGAAACGAGGGCGTTGAACAGGTGGCGCGGGAGGCCGGACACCCGGCCCTCGGTTGACTTGGAGTTGAAGAACTGGCCCACGCCACCATCGGACTGGAACCCGGCCGAGGATCGGGCATCGACCGCGGAGTAGGAGAGGGTGCCGTACAGCCGTTTATCCGGCTGGTAGTTCATCTCTGCTTCAAATCCCCGGGAGCGGAAGCTCTGGATGATGGTGCTGCTGGTGCTCTTAAAGGTCCGACGCTGGTCGAAGACCGCGAAGTTTAGGAACACCCGGCTCTGCATCAGGGCATACTTGGTGCCCAGTTCCGCCAGTTCGCTGGGCTGGCGGAAGTTGTCCTTAAAGAGAGCCGTGCCGGCAGCGTTCCAGCCCGTGATGCCGCCGCCGTTGCCCACCGCCCCGGAGGTATTGCGGCTGAAGTTATAGGTCGCGTACACGCTGGCGGTGGGGGAAGTTTTGTACACAACGCTCGCGTTCCAGTTGGGGATCCAGACGGCGATTGAGGCCGTGGGGTGGGAGGCGAGCAGAGGTTCCCGCACCCGGGCGGAAAAGCGGTCGAGACGTCCGCCCAACACCAAGCTCAGCGCTTCGCCGAAGCGGCGGTTGCCCTGGGCGAAAACCCCTACAGTTGTGCCTCGGCTGTCATTCGTGTCCCCGTTGGTGATGCCGTCGGTGGCGTAGCGCCCGGGCCAGCCGGGGATGGGCAGACTGGTGAAGGGGTTCGGAAACGTCGCGGAGCGGTAGACATCGATGAAGCTGGGGTCGCGGGTAAGGTCCCAGACGTTGGCCGGCTCGAAGAAGTAGTCGTCGTAAGCCTTGGTGCGCTGGTATCGGAGGTCGAAGCCGGAATTGAGGCTTCCGCTTTGACCCGTGACGATGAACTCGGTGCGGCTCTGGGCGAACCAAGAGGGGTCGATGACCTCGGAGTAGTAGTAAGAGCTGAGGGTTTCACGATTGGTGTAGCTCCAGTAGGTGTTGTTCACGACCTTGAGGGCCGGACTAAGCGTCAGGGTCTGGATCGCTTGGACATTGTACTCCCTGCCGTTCGAGTCGTCACCCGGTTTGAGGAGTCGCTTGCGCCGGTCGAGCTTGACGGGCGCTCCGAAGACCACGCGGTTTCCGGCGGGGAACCCGGAGGTGACCCAGCGCGAGTTCTGCGGGTCGGAGACCGGAGCCGCGGGGCCGCCGATGGTGGAGAGATTGGTGAAGGTGATCGGGTTACCCCGCGCGTCGGCATAACCCAGCGGATACCGGGCGAAGTCCGGGGCGGCGTTACTGTTCACCCCGGGCAGGTAAAGGCCTTTGTCGATCAAGTCCTGCGTCGGCCGGTTGAAGCCCCAGTTCTCCGTGTAATGGTACCTGGCAGCCGTCGCGCTGAGGAAGAGCTCGTAGCCTGCCGCCGGCCTTAGCGTAAGCGCGCCATAGAGCGAGTGGTTCCGGTTAAAGAAGTGTTCCCAGTAGCCCCGGCTGTCCTGCCCTGAGTAGCTCACCCGGTAGGCCGCTTTACGCGAGAGCGGGCCACCCAGGTCCACGGTCCACTCGCGCTGTTCATCGGAACCGAGCGTGACGCTGACCGAACCCTTCGTGGAGTCGAAGTAGGGTCGTTTCGTGACGAGGTCGACGAAGCCCCCGACGTACATAGAGGCACCCTGCACGGCAGTTGCGGGCCCCTTGACGATGTTCACGGACTCGACCGCGTTGAAGTTTAGGGGGAGCCCGTTGCCGTTGGAGGTGATGCGGCCGCGGACGCCGTTGATAAAGAGGTCGGCGGTCTGACCGCGAATGCTGGGATTGGCGGGGGCGCCGAAGTTAGTCGTCGTATACGAGCTTGAGGTAAGCTTCGAGAAGTCGAGCACGCTCGCGATGCTGATGTCGCTCAGTTGCTGGCGGGAGATGATCGTGACGTTGCGGGGCACGTCCACGATGTTGTCCGCCGTGCCAAACACCGAGGTGAAAGGGCGGGCGGTAGGCAGGATCTGCTTCTCGATGGGGACGTCTTTGACCTGGAACTTCTCCATTGTGACGACTTCCGCGCCGGGTGCGGGGGGTGTCGACTGGGCACCGGCGGCCGGGGCCAGCAGGGCGAGGCAGGCCGTCGCAGGGACGGCGAAGCGGGGTGTTACGTTGGTCAGGATCATTTCCACTCTTGAGCAATTTGCGGGCCAAGGACGGACGCATCGATATCTTTCCGGTGATGGGCGGCCTTCCGGAGAGGCTTGCCGCTCCGGGGCCGCTCGAGACACTGCGGAACTTGTTGCGGGTTAACACCGTCTCCGGCTTTTCCGCGTACCCGAGCCTCGCCGTTGCCCTGTCCGGAGCGTTATCCGCGGCCGAGGCCGCCAGCTCCACGGTGGTGCAGCTTTCGCCGTTCCAGATTTCCTCCCAGAAGAACGTCGGCTACCTCGCGAACAACACGCTCGCCGGCAGCCGCACCCGCACGAATCTCGCGGACGTCGCTAACGCCATGAGCGTGTTCGCCCGAAGTTCATCGCTTACGTGAATTCGTTCAGCGAGAAAGACCTGCTGCCGTATTCCGCCTCCGCCGTCCCTGAGACACCGACCAGACGGCGGCCATGCAGGGCATCAACACCGAGCCCCGGGTTTTTCCAGCTCCAGATTCGCGGGCAATTAGCCTCGCGCTCCCGCAAGTAGTTCGGGTCCACGCTCCCGCCGGACACCTACAACTCCGAAAGCTTTGAGGAGGCGAGGGGCCCCAAAGCGATCCTGTTTTGCCTAGCTGGCGCCGGCGGCATCCTATACACGACCGCCAAGCAGGCCCGGACTGGACGCACCCTTGCGCAGGTCAACGTGACCGCCGAGCGGGATGCCCTGCGCCGCCTGATTGATCCAGCCGTTGCAGGTCGTGCGGCTGCAGGGGAGCGCGCACGACGTCTGCGATCTGGCCACGGAGGGCTACGAGATGAACCTGACCGCGAACCTGACCCCAGGTTGGCGCCTGCTCGGCAGGGTGTCGGTTTCGGACTCCGTTGAGATCAACCTGCTGAAGCGTTCTCGGCAGTCGGCCGCACTGGTGCTGCCGCTGTGGCGGACGGCAGGGGCGCAGGCCGTGGTGACCAACGCCGGGCTGACGGTCGCGCAGGAGATCGCGGCCAACGAGGCGTCGCTCGCAGCCACGACGGCGGTTGAGGATCAGGGGACCATCGGGCACCGTGAATTCGAGTTCCGGGCCTTCACCCGCTAAGACTTCCAGACGAGGCGCCCTGGGGGGTGTTTGTCGGCGGTGGCCTCAGTTACGGCAGTTCTCCGGTGGTTGGCCGTAGCACCGCGGGTAGCCTCTTCTACGCCCCGGTGCGGCGGGAGGTGGACCTGTTGCTGGGCTACCGGGGCCGCCTGCCCGCCCGGCTCGGGCAGCGGCCGGCGGAAGAGCAGTTCAACGCGGCGAACCTCCTGCAACAGAGCCCCTACACGCTGCTGCGCCGAGATCCGGACGGGCAGAACTTTCGCGCGGTACTGAACCCTCCGCCGACCCATTCCCTCAGCTTCCGCCTGAGTCTTGGTGTAGAAGCGACAGCTGCCGAGCACCTCCCCGGAACTACGTTCGCGGATGAGGAATGCGCCTCCCGAAACCAGCGCGCCGGAGAGGAACGTCTTGAAGACCTCGTGGCGGTAGCGGTCGGGATTGGGGTGCTGCTCCCAGATCAGCGGATCCGCCGCCACCGCTTACAACGCCTCGAAGTCCTCCGCGCGGAGCGGCGCGAGCACCACCCGTTCATCGGCGAAGTGTGCGGGCTGCCACAGGCTGGGCGATGGGGGCGGAGGGGCGGACATACCAAGGGAGATTGGAGGAGTCTCGGGGCCTCTGGCAAACGGTTCCCGGTCCGGCATCGGGACGCCGGCTCGCGCTTGCCATTCGTGGGCCGCCTCTGATCTCGTGCTTCATCCCAACGACCCGCGTCCCGCTACGGTACGCTGCCGATCGTGCGGGCCGTTCTTACCCTCTGCTGAAAAATGCCCCGCCTGTCTCGCCCGTACCTCCCCTGCACGGTGGCCGCGATTTTGCTCCGGCTTGGTGGCATAGTCATCGTTGCGGCCCTCCCCGCTTGGTCCGCGTCCGCCGCGACGACCGGCACGGTCGCGGGGCGGGTCTCCTTTGCCGCCAGCGGCGCGTACCTGGAGTTGGCGCGGGTGTCCCTCGAGGGCACGGGCCGGGAAACGTTCACCGATGCGGCCGGCGCCTATCAGTTCACGGAGGTTCCGGCGGGGGAGGTGCGGGTGCGGGTGTTCTACACGGGCCTCGGCGGGGACACGGCGGTGGTGAACGTTTCCTCCGGTGAGGCCACGCGCCGAGACTTCGCGCTCGCGGGGGAGCGCGCGCCCGCGCCGGCGGAGGGCGTCGTCAGCCTGGACCGCTTTGTTGTGGCGACCTCCCGCGAGATGGATGGCGCGGCCATCGCGGTGAATGACCAGCGCTTCGCGCCGGATATGCGCAAGGTGCTGGCGGCGGACGAGTTCGGCACCACCGCGGACGGATCGGTCGGCGAGTTGCTCAAGACCGTGCCAGGGGTGCAGGTCGCCTGGGTGGGCGGGGAGGCGATGAACATCCAGCTGAACGGGGTGCCCGCCGACTACACGCCGGTGACCGTCAACGGCTTCGAGCAGGCGAGCGCCCAGGCCAACACGGCCCGCA
>Ga0194133_10002375_pt1 | contig 29327 bp, 23 predicted proteins | sample TA2KigOf40mmetaG_FD_155448 | JGI IMG/M metagenome (GOLD analysis project Ga0194133, IMG submission 155448) | Freshwater microbial communities from Lake Tanganyika, Tanzania - TA2015055 Kigoma Offshore 40m | ecosystem: Environmental > Aquatic > Freshwater > Lake | place: Tanzania: Lake... | reverse complement strand
TGACTGTTCTTGATTGCAAAGTGCACGTCGTCCATGGTGATGCGCTTGTCCAACATGGCCTCGCGACTCATGACCATACGGATAATCCACTTGGAGCGCGCCGAGTCATCCGTTTCTGCTTCTTCTTCTGGAATGCCAGCGCACTCATTGAGCATGCGTTGATACTCGTAATACTGCAACATCGTGCTTCGGTCCTCCTGAATGAGCGTGTTCAAATCGTCGGGGTCAAAGCAGATGGACACGCTTTCCACCAGCTCGCTCAGCTGCGTCAGCTCGATTTGCGCAATGAGCTCCTTGGCGCGCTCACAGTCGGTCTCCTCGTCCTTTTTCAGGCAAATGGTCAACGATGAGTTCTTCGGGTTTTCAGTGATGGACAAGAGCTCCTCAATGCGGGGCACACCGCGCGTGACATTCGCCTTCATGGCAACACCGCTACCAGCAGTATGAAATGTATCGAAAAGTGCCATTCCATTTTCAATGACAAATGTGCGTGTTTCTTCAACCGTGAAATCATACATCCATTCGGTTGGGTTTGAAATTTCTTCAATGCTGACAATCTTGTCAAAACGAACGTCGGGGAATGGGTTGGTTCCAATGATTGCGGCCAGTTTTTTGCGATTCATTTTTGTATGCACCTTTCCGTTGTGGATAAATGTGGGAATGACGTCATTAACTTCTGATGATTTAGATGCTTTTGCAATTTCATCCAATCTGGCTTGTTTGTAATCAATGAACATGCGCATTTCATTTGCAAATTTGACAGAACCATCTGATTTGATGCAAATGGTGTATCCTTGCAATATGTTTTTGCTACCACGATTGTTTGATTTGCATTTTGTTGGTTTGGATATTTTACTATAAATTCCAAATCCAAATCCCAGCATGGTTTGAAGGTTTTCAAGTAATTTTCTGGAAACACTATAGGAACTGATGTATTTTGTTTTTTTGTCAATTGCCCCATCTCCGCCGAAATAACCACTCAACACACCACGCATGAATTCTTTGTTTCCATTCAACAGTTCAGAATGAATGAATTTGTTTTCAGAACCTTTTCCGCACAATGCATACAATATTTCAGTCAGCAGTTTTGAATAAATTCTCAAATCAGATGAGGTCCATCCTTCTTGACCATTTTTGTTTGAAACAATGTAATACTTTGTGGTGATGCCCCAACGAAGCATCAATTGATTGATGGGTTCAAAGAACCTTGCGTCATTGTTTGAAATTGATATTTGTGTTTTTGTGATGCATCCTTCTGCACAATATGCACCAATCAAATAGCCGAACTCAAAATCGTATGGTATTTTTTCCGGAATTCTTGATTGTTTTCCTTTGTGTTTCAAATACACAATGCCTGTCTCAAATGATTGTTTTGCATTTGCACCTTTGCGACATTTTCCGTTTGTGGCTTCAAGCAATGAGTCGCTTCTTGCATAAGGCACTACGAAGTCAACGTTTGCATGAGTTGCCCACCAATTTCGTTCATGACTGTAGGACAATGCCTTCATTATTTCACTTCCAAAAGAATACTCTGTTTTTTTCAAAATGATAGACACATCAAACGAATCATTCTCTGGCATTTCAAACGCCCTCTGGTTGATTGGAATGTAATCACCGACTTTAAGATCTGAGCCATTCGTTGCGACTAATTGGTTTTTGGCATCAATGGATAAGAATGATTTTGCCTTTGTTGCAATGACCTGTCTGCCATCTTCGGTTGTGACTCGAAGCACAGTGTTTGTTCCATCTGCATTCACAACTGGATGACGCGTGACTGCTTCAACACGTTTCCAACTCGAAATGCCGAATGCATCAACTGATGGAACAAACACATCTTCATTCGCATTGATGTATCCAAGCTTTGTGTCGTTCGGATGTTCTTCCATTCGTTCGGCCTTTTCAATGTATTGGTCAATGTATTCTCCAATTTGATGGACTTTGATTTGCCCATCAACTTTTAACATTATGCGCGTATCGTATGATACACTGTTGAGTGTCAACTGTGTGGTCGGCTCACCAATGCTCTGAGCACTTATCATGCCAACCATTTCTCCGGGGGCAATGAGCGAGTTCTTGTATTTCAAGACAATCATCTCAAGCAGCACAGTCAACGCCTTCTTGTTGAAGCGCTTGACCATGAGCAGGTCTTTGGGCGACAAGTAGTAGAAGAACATGACCTTGAAGAGTTGAGTGGGAGCACAGTAGTGCATGTTTTCCAGACGCTTGTAGGTTGATTCAATCATGGCAAATGCTTCGAGTGGTGTTATGTCCACGATGGAGTTGTTGTTGATTTGCTGCAGGCCCTTGACATTGTTGATGGTGTGAGCAAATGCCACTGGCAGGAAAACTCGGTCATTGTTCTTGTTGCGAAACACAGTTCGGATGATTTCCTCGCGTTGTTCAATCATGAAGTCAATCCAGAACTTGCACTTGGCGTCGTTTTCGGCTTTCTGTTTCTTCATGCGTGAAATGACGCCTTTGGTGAATGCAGCCGTGAACACCACATCCTTGGGGTCGCTGCTGGGCATGTGATAGTGTGCGTAAATTTCATCGAGACCCATGTTGACCAGAGGCACGACCTGGCTCTCGACTTTCACAGGGTCAATTCCGTCCTCGCCGTAGCTGAACTGAATGATGCGACTCTTGTTGTTGCGCACCGTCATGTCATACTCAATCTTCAAGTCCTCCATGCCCTTGATAAGACGTCTCTGGATGTAACCAGTCGAAGATGTGTCGCGAACTTGGAGTCCATTCGCCAGGCCAAAGTTGAGTGTGGTTGGAATAGTTAAATCATACATCTTGGGGTGAAGTGCAGGGTCAACTGATTCAATACTGACAATTGCGTCCAGAATGACATCATTATGCTGTTGCACTTTGTTCAATACAGAACTCCAACGAATTGATTTGAGACGGTCGTTTTTCTGGTCATGCAACAAGTCAATCTGGTCGGCAAACAGCTGGCCATTGATTGAACGGATAGAGAGCCGGTAAGAGGGCTTGATGTTCTTTGTTCCAAAGTTATTGCGTTTTAGTTGGCTTTTGAAGACACGGGCATGAACGCCAAGACGGGAACACAAGAACGCAATGTCTTCTGTCAGTCGCTGACTGCATGATGAACTTTCAATTGAGTTTCTTGAAATGTGTCCGTCTCCTGAAATGTATCCACTGATAATTCCTTTCACAAATTCAAGGTTTGAAATATATGCTTCATTTGGAACATGTTTGGAATCAGCGCCATGTCCAACCAGTTGCGTTATGAATTTTGCCAATATGGACGAGGTTCCAACCACTATGGAAGTAGTTCCATTTGCACGATTTGTTCGTATGCATTCCTTGCAAGCGATGTTGTATTTAGCAAACCATGTTTTCACGAATTCACGAATTTTGGAATCATTATTGGTGATGTAAATGTTTGCTCCGTTGATGTTTCCTTCAGCAATGAACAAGCCAATGAATATGCCATTTTCATAAGTAAGTTCAAATGTTTCCGGGATGACTCCCCATTGACGAGAACCGCTTGATGGATATACTCCAGTGGGCAATTCATCAATTTTTGAACGAACCATTGCCCGATTCAATCTTGCTTTGCTGCAAAATGGTAAGGTGAATGTATGTTTGTTGTTCTCATTCCACCAATTTGGTGGGATTTTCTTTCTATCGAACATGTTTTCATTCATCAGTTTAATTGCTTTTTTCACTTCGCTTCCGTAAATGTAATGACTCTTTGGAAAGTATTTTGTCATTTGAATTTCGTCAATTCCAACGCCACTCTTCAAATCACGCACGTTCTTCGCAACTGGCACGAAATCTCCAACCTTGATTTCATCTGTGTATTTCTCACGAAACTGGCCCAGCTCCGAATTCCAAACCAGGAGTGATTTGTTTGCAGTGACGGTGACATATCGTCCGGCATGAGTTGTGATTTTGTATAATTTTTCTCCAGGGTCATGTCGAGTGATTGCACTGACTGTTTCCCATGACACATGACCATCATAGTCCATTGTCACGATTTTGACAGGATGATCAAGCTCCAGATATTCCATGTTTTGCTCCGTCATGCGCTGCACTGATGTTGATGACCCAATGTGAGAATCAATCCATTCGCCAATTTTCACGTATTTAGGCTGATCATTTTCAACGACAACCACAGGTGTTTCCCACGTGACTGATTTCACAGCGGTGTCAATAAGACCTACACGACCACCCATAGCATGGAAGAAGAGCTCCTCTGGTGTGAGACCGGAAATGAAGGAGTTCTCGACAAACCCGCGTGCACCAGGGGAATCATCGTACTTTGTGAAGTGCGGCAACGTGCGGTTCTCAAATCCGTAAGGGATGCGCTTGCCGTCAATGAGCTGCTGTCCGAGGCACGCAATCATCTGCGAAATGTTGAGATCGCTGCCCTTGGAACCAGCCTTGACCATGGTCACAAATCGGTTGTCTTTGCTCAAACTCTTCAACCCAATTTTGCCGGAATCATTCGTGGCCTTGTTCAGGATGTTGGTGACCTGGAACTCGAACTCATCCTCGTTTGTATTGCCAGTTGCATTTTCAAAAATGCCGAGATACGTTTGGTCAATCAAGTTCTTCACTTCCTTCTTTTTCGCGGTGATGGACTGCGTGATTTGTTCGTTGGTCGCGCGGTCGGCAATGAGGTCGCTGATGCCGACACTATATGCACTGCTCTTCATGTATTCCGTGACGATGTTCTGCAGGTTGTCGATAAAGTCGGCCGCTGCCATGTTGCCAAAGTCGTTGCATGTGCGCGTGATGAGACCGTTGCTGCCTCCGCCGAGCACATCCTTGTCGAGTTGCCCGCGCAAATACTTGCCATCGACAATCTCAAACACGCCGGGAGATGTGGCAAAGTCGTCATTTTCACCGAAGCCCTTGGTTTTGTACTTCATGGTTATTGACGGCATAATCTGCGACAGGACTTGGAAATTGGTGATGCGTTCAGCGCGGGTTGCAAACAGGCCTTCGTTTATGCTGTTGTACGCCATCAATAAGTTCATGGCATCGCGTGGTGTGAATGACACGTTTGGACGAGTGAGACGGTACGAACCGAGCAGCGAGTCCTGAAAGATGCCGATGATGGATTGATTTTTTGCAGGACTGATGATTTGATATGGAACGGCAGCCAAATTCTTGAGTTCCGCTTCGGCCTCCTCGTCCTGTGGCATGTGCATGTTCATTTCATCACCATCAAAATCGGCATTGTATGGTTTGGTGTCGCCAACATTCATGCGAAACGTGTCGCCTTGGCGCATGATGCGGGCGATGTGGCACATCATGCTCATGCGGTGAAGAGTGGGCTGACGGTTGAAAAGGACGCCGTCGCCATCCATCATGTGTCGATGCACAATGTCTCCATTGTAGAGGACAATGTTGTCGCGGTCTGCGTATCGCAGTGAAATGTTTTCGCCGCCTTTGCGCTCGAGAATCTTGGCACCGGGGTACTCGTCAGGACCATTCCGCACCAGTTTGGTTAAAAAGCGGCGATTCATGTCATTCACCACAACGGGCTTGGTGATGTTTTTGGCAATCTTAAGAGGCACGCCGAGCTCTCGAATCGACAAATTGGGATCAGGAGTAATGACCGAACGCGCCGAAAAGTCAACACGCTTGCCCATGAGGTTGCCACGAACACGACCGCCTTTGCCATTCAATCGCTCCTTAATGGACTTGAGCGGGCGTCCGGAACGTTGCGCAACCGGTGCAGCGCCCGGTATGTTGTTGTCGACAAGTGTGGCACAATAATACTGCAGAACAGTGTGCCAGTCGGCAATGATGTTGGCTTGTGCACCGTCTCGAATTTTCTCTTGGAGCGTCTTGTTTGCCTTGACAATGTTGACGATGATGTGTGTGAGGTCGTCTTCACTGCGTTGCTGGCCGTCCATCTTAATAGAGGGACGCACTGCGGGGGGAGGAACTGCCAACACTTGGCAAATCATCCAGTCGGGGCGTGAAAAGGTGGGACTGAAACCCATGAACGAAACATCGTCGTCGCTGATTCTGCGAAAGATTTTGAGCACAATTTCAGGTGTGAGTTGCATGTTCATTTTTTTGGCATCTTCTTCAGACATGCCTTTGATGCCGTCGCTGTCCCATTCAGCAATGAGAGTGGCCATATTTTCTTTTCTGATTTTTTTTGGCATGAGACATCCGCATCCGTTTTCATTGTCATCGCCGCAGCGTTTCACTTTGCTGGCCACGCCAAACACGTAGGACCAGCGTTCGTCGGGCAACATTTTCAGTGCTTGTTTGTGAGCATCTTTGTTGATAAGGAGTTTGCTGCACTTGATGCAAACACATCGCAGGATTTTGTGGATTGTGGATATGTGTTGATAGTAAAACACGGGTGCAGCCAATTCAATGCGTCCAAAGTAGCCTGGTGTATTCATGTAGTCCAACCCGTCCGTGGGACAAAGCGTGCCTGGTTCAGAAACGCCCATGTAGGGACAAAACAGGCCACCGATGACCGGTTTGTTTCCAACATAAGTGTCTCTGCTTGTGATTTCTGTGACTGCTCCTTTTCTTATTTCTTCTGGAGATAGCATGCTAAATTGAATGCCAACAATTTTTGATACACGAGGTTTAATTCCATTTGAGGTTGTTGATGCCATTCGTGTATGTCGATAATGATAGAATCCTCCTTATACTTACTAAATAATATTTAGATTGTTTTTGAAATCAATTTTTATTGAAATTGCATTCCAGGAAGACGACGAATTAACAAAAAAATTGAACACGAAAAATAAAATATAAACACATTGCATTGAATCAAATCAAGCTACATCGATGCCCATCAATATTTCAACTATCCCGAAGAAGAGAGCCAACAAATCAAAAAAACAGGAGGAAGCTTCTCGTGTTTACAAAAAGAACAGTTCTGACCCTGATCCTAATGTGCCTCAGCCCCCGTCTCCAGACAGTGATGCAACCGACACTGAGATTGAAGTTGAATCAACCGCGAATGTTGTTGCGCCTTCGACAGCAACGGCAACAGTGGGCAATGACGAAGTTTCCACGCCAACTGCAACCACGAAAAAATCAAAAAAAGAAGCGAACAAGTCATTATCCGATTCTTCATCAACGGTGCCTCCTGCTGCTGCTGCTGCAAGTGCCACAAATGAAAGTGAAGAAGCAAACACAAAACCCAAGAAAATGAAAAAAAGTTCGTCGTATGACCGTCTGGAAGTGAACAAGCTCTTGTCCGACTTGTTCCCGTCTACTTACATGAGTGAAAAAGTCAAAGCTCTGGAGTCGAATTCAACTGCGAATTCAAAGTCAAAGAAGACACCAAATGAAAAACCAAAGACCAGGTCGTCAATTGAATCCGACCCGATTGCTCAAGCAATCATTGAGAATGCGTTTTCAGGAGCGGATGAACCAACCACACCACCTCCTGCGCGGACGTCGACACCAAAAGCTCCCAAAAAAGCAGCACCCAAAAAAAAACAAAACCAAAATTTCAACATTATCATACACGTTGAGCCCAAGAACAAGGATGAAATGGATGCATTGCCCAAGGACGATATATCCAGGCGTCTTGACTTTGGCAAAAAGAAGAAAGCAGTTGAGCCCGTTGTTGAGAATGAAAATGAAGATGACAGCGACGAGGATTACATCCCAGAGGACACTGAAAGCAGCAGCGACTATGACGAAGATGATGACTACTTTGACGAAGACGATGAGTTTTACGAAGATGATGATAGCTACTACTCTTCATCGTCATCTGAAAGTGAAGATGAAGAAAATTGGGAAGAAATGGAGGCAAAGCAGAAAAAGTGCATAGATGAAATTGCGATGATGCAATCGCTGCGCACGACCTACGAAGAAATGCTGGCCAAAGACAAGACAAACCGTATTGTGGCAAAGCAGCTGAAAACTCTCAAAGAATCTGAAGAAAAAATCAAGAAAGAGCTCGATGACTTGACTCACCGACACAAGCGCAAGAATTCAAAGAAGTTTCGCAAACTGTTGCGGAGAAAGAGTTCAACCAATGACTTGGAATACTTCAAGAAACACCTGACAATCAAAGAGCAGCGTGCATTGATTGACGAGTTGAGTGAAGTTGCTAAAGTGACTGCGATTGAAAAGCCTTACAAGCTGACCTTGCTCGAGTCTGACATCCCGCGCGACATGAAAGCAGTTGCTTTGCGTAAGGTTGGCATGTTGCAATACATGGAGCCCGGGTGTGGCGAATACTGCAAGTTGAAGAATTGGGTGGATGCCTTCATGCAGATTCCTTTCAACAAAAACAAAAATCTGCCGATCACCATTGCCGACGGTGTTGAACGTTGCCATGAGTTCATGACCGATGCCAAAACCCGGCTGGACACTGCGGTCTATGGTCTGAACGACGCCAAGATGCAGATCATGCAGATGGTTGGGCAGTGGATTGCAAACCCGGCTGCCATTGGCACGGCGGTTGCGATTCATGGGCCTCCTGGTACGGGCAAGACGTCGCTTGTCAAGGAAGGCATTAGCAAAATTCTTGGTCGTGATTTTGCGTTCATTGCGTTGGGTGGTGCAACCGACAGCAGCTTCTTGGAGGGACACTCTTACACATACGAAGGCAGTATGTGGGGCAAGATAGTGGATATCTTGATACGCTGCAAGTCTAGCAACCCGGTCATCTACTTTGACGAGCTGGACAAGATAAGTGAGACGTCAAAGGGTGATGAAATCGTCGGCATTCTGACGCACTTGACGGACACGTCGCAGAACTCGCAGTTTCACGACAAGTACTTTTCAGAGGTGGGGTTTGACTTGAGCAAGTGTCTGTTCATCTTTAGCTACAACGATGAGAGCCGCGTTAATCCAGTGCTGTTGGACCGCATGTACAAAATCAAGACGACTGGATACAGCACTAAAGACAAGACATACATTGCACAGAATCATTTGATTCCGCGCATTCGTGCAGAGGTTGCATTTGCAGAAGGCGACATCGTGATACCGAATGCAGTGATTGAATACATTGTGGAAAATCACACGCAAAAAGAGTCGGGTGTGCGTAATTTGAAGCGCTGTCTGGAAACGGTTTACACGAAGTTGAACCTGCACCGACTCATGCGTCCAGGCACGCAATTGTTTGATGAGAAAGAAAAGTCATTGGAGGTGTCGTTCCCTTACACTGTGAGCCAAGATGTTGTGGACAAGCTCATTAAGAAGAATGATTCAGACCGGCCGAACATGAACTTGTATTTGTAGGTTTGCAAACAATAAATTTGGATAAAAATATATATATTTTTTTTGATTTGCGTGATATTTAAATCTATGTTATTTGTATATCATTTAATTAAAATGAGCTTAACCAGAAGTTATGTGGAAAAACTCATAGCTGTGAGAGACGCATATGAGAGAGAAAAAGGGCCTGATGATGGTATGGACAAACTTGTTAGAGATAAGCTATTTGAACTGTTGATGTCCACAAATGGTAATGTCGAAACAGTCAATTGGTGTCATGAACAACTTGCAAATGAAAGACGCAGAAACGCATTAAATCCAGAGAGTTTGATTCCATCCGGAATGGTAGAACCAAGAAGAAGCCATAATTTGCAGGAACATTTGCAATATTTGCAGGATTTGCGGGATGAAAATCGTTTTTACGACTCATTCAGACCCAGTAGAGGAAGACACCACAGATATAATGCAGAATATGAAAGTGAAATGATGCCGATGCCCATGTTGAATCCATTTAACAGCCGTCCATCCCTCCAGCGAGAATTTGTTCCTCCACCAGCGATGGCAGCGGCAGCAGCAGCAGCAGCATCAAACCCCAATGCAAACCGAAGATGCAATAATTGCGATCAGCTTGGACATTTGAGGAGAAATTGTCCAAATCCTCCTGTGCGTGGCAGAAGAGGAGGAAAGACTCGCAGGCATCACCACAATAAGAAAGGCAAGAAAAGCATTCGTCGTATGAGATAAATTCAATGAATAATTCGAAATAATTTTAGTCAATCAATGCTCTAAACATTGATTGAATTGCCAAAATTTTAATAATTATTTTTTTTGTTGTTGTGGCTGTTGTTGTGGTTGTTGTTGTTGTTGTTGTTGTTGCTGTGGTTGAACAAGCCCCTTGGACTCACGGTCCAAAAACTTGGCACGATTGTCCAAGTTGGCATCATAGCTGGAATAACTGGAATACTGGGTGTTGGTTTCATTTGGATAAAATCCAATCTTGTCAGCATTATTTCCATACACATATTCATTGGGTCCAAGAACAATGCTGCCATTGGTGTCATGGCTCATCTTTTTGGAAGCCTTTCCATTGTATGCGGTGGTTCCCGAGATTCCCACGGTGTAAGAAGCATTTGGAGAAACCTGAGTGGGTGCGGGGGAAGACTTTGTCCCGGATGCCATTGCGTTTGCTAAACCAAACATCAATGTGAAAAAAACCATGAACGGGATTGCCACGAGCACCCATGCTACGGTTGTGTATCCATTGGTGCATAGCAAATTCAAAACCCACGTCCAAAACAGGAACCATAATATTTTCAGGATGAACACATATGTCGTGTTTTGAACTGGGCATGATATGTGTCCAGCACAATACATGTTTGTGTTTTGATGATTTTGGACCCAGGACATGAGAAGTGCTACAAAAGAAATGGCAAGATAAACCAATGCAGGTGTGCACAAAACTGCCGGAGGTTGTGTGGATGTGGATACAGGAGTGTTCATATTGTGAATGTGGTTATGTAATATGCACAATATATTAAAATTCATTTTTTGGCAGGAAAGCGGTTGTCAAGAATGCGATTGGCGCCCCAACTGGCAGCTCCGCCAATAACGCCTCCGGCAACTGCGCGTCCAACAAATGCAGCACCGGCAACCACCACTGGTGCAATTTTGGGAGCAGGCGAAGAAGAGAACGAAGGTTCAACTGAAATGGTATTCATGATGATGAATGGGGGGGTGTTATGTTGTACACTGATGCGTGTATAAGTTTACAACATAAAATAATTTATGGATTTAAAACTCGGTGTTGAGAGTGCGGTTTCCGCCACGTTCGTTCAGATAGTCCCACTGCTTTTGGCTGGTGCAAATGCAGCCGGTACTAGAAGAGTAGTAGCTCGGGCAGCACTCGGGCTTGACTTGGTTTTGAGCGAAAATGAGAAGTTCGCCGGGGGGCAAAGGAATGGGACCACCCTTGTAGAACTGACCAGACTTGGTGTTGTCTTGATTGCCCATCTGACTGGCATAGTTGCGCGCAGCGTTTTCCCAGTTGGTGACGGGGAGACCACTGTCCATGCTGTAGTTCAAAGGAGCGCCGTAGTCATCCGAACCCAGCATGACATTTTGTTGAGTAAAAGCCTCCTTAATTGCACTTCCAACATCGGAGGGCATGCCTCCCACGGAAAACGAAGTGCAACTGCAGAACAAGTGGGCTCCTAAAACAATACCAATGACAATAAAGATGATGACAAGCTCAATGCGAGCACTGTATCCAAGAACCTTCAATTCCATTAAAAGTTGACTTTGAGAGATTATATATAATAAAAATATTTTTTATTGACAATCATTGTCCTAAACTCAGCATCTTGTCTTATCTTGAGGGTGGGTCAGGAACCAATGATAGACCGTGTATGTGCATGGTTTCAGCCAAAAAGTGGGCAATGATTCCCAATGGAACTGCAATTCCGATGTAAACTGCGGTCATAACGGTTGCAGCGGCAGTGGAGGCAATGACAAATGGAATGCCGAATGGTCCAAACGCAATTGCAATTGCGACAGCAATCCAGAGGGCAATGATTGCAGCACCCATTGCAATCAAAATGATGACAATGACTTCAAATGTGGACCTAAGACCAGACTGAAGCGTGTCATAAACTCCAAGTAGTGTATACAAAGAAGCTGTCATGATGCCTTGGACTTTTCCCATTGTGTCGCGAATCTTCAAGAATATGGCAATAACTGGCTGCATGACATTGAGTCCGCGGCTCATGATGTCCGCAATGATGGACGATACGGCATTTCGAATGGAATTGATGAGAGTGCGTATGTCGTTCAACACATTTGCAAGAAAGTGCAGAATGCCAATCATGAGAGATTGAGAATAATACAATGGTTCCAAAAAAAGGTTTGATATGGATTTCAATTCATTTTGCACACAATATTCAAAATTGGTTTCAGTTAGGTTCATTTTTTCTTTGGTTGTTCCGTTGGGTAGCATAACATTTCCGGCAAACATCATGTATGCTGGATTGCATCGGTATTGAATCCAGTTGGTTCGTATCAATTGTGCATTTTCGCGTATTTTTAAATAAGCATATCCGCAACAGTATGCAAAAATAATAATGCTGGACCATGCAATGCAACTTATGAAATCATCATGAACTTTGTTTTTATACATGAATTTGAACCACGACACATCCTGAAAATTGTCAGCAGACTGATTCATGGTGTTCCACAACGTGTTATGTAATGAAATAGTAGTCCTCCTTATTATTATTTGTCATTATTTGTTTTTCAAGCATTTTGCAAAACAAACACTATATGATTTCCTTAATGGGAATAGTTAGAGCGCGCGCACAACTTTGCCAATCGGTCCGGCCCAAGTGTTTTCCATGGTTTGCACGCTGGTGTCCATGGTGTATAACATGGTGGTCATAATGCCAATGTTCTTGGACATCATGTCCTTCATTTTAATGACCATAACCTGAATTTGCACCAACATGTTGAGGAACACGCCAAATATGTTTTGAATGCTTCCTGTTATATTGACTCTAAAATTGTTCATGAACTGGCGAACGTCGTTTAATCCATTGGTTAGGCCTCCAATGGCACCAGACGCAACTGACATTATGTAATTGGCGGGCTGCATCAAAACGCTCATGTATCCGGTCTGCATGGTTTGGATGCATTGCTGAAAGTTTGTTTCGGTGTCGTATCCGAAAAATGATGCAGTCATCATGTAAACCGGACTGCATCTAAACAATGGCCAGTTGTCTTTTACGCTCTTAATGTAAACCAACATGAATATGGCAACATCAATTCCAATGTAATACGCAACGACCAACAACATTTGGATGTATGTTGCAAATTTGGATGGTGGATCAGAACCAAAATTCTCTGGAACTGCTACAACTTTTGACACATCATCTGTTAAAGTTTGCATTTGCTTTGTATCAACTTATATCACTATAAAATCCAAATATAATTTTATTTTGCATTTGGATTTATTACCGTCAATCACGCAATTTCTATGCATTCAAAACAGTGTTTGAAGGTGGTGCATTGGGGTCATCGTATACTGCTTGCGACCCGGTTTTCATCAACAAATGATTGCCAGTTAAACTGTTTGCGTTTGCGCCGCTGTTATGAGCACCTGAGAATTGTGGCACCGGTGCAACTGATGGCTTGGGCGACGGGCTTGGGTCTGCTCCGCCGCGTTTGGACCGTCTGGACTTCTTAGACTTCTTATGATGCTTTGATTTCTTGGACTTGGACTTTTTGGACTTCTTTTTGCGGTCTTTGCGCTTGGAACCACCAATCTTTCGACCAGCCTGTTGCAACACCAATGCATTGTGCGCTGCATTTCTTTCCTGATTTGCAGCAATCACGCTTCCGCCATTTATGGTTGAAACCGGGGCAGGAACTGCCGAGTTGATGGTCGTGTTTGGCACATCGGGGCTTACCACCACATGTCCGTATGGATTCGAATTTGTTGGAGTTGGAGTTGTCATTTTTGTTGTTTATATGTTAATATATATATGCAATATAACTATTTTTTAAAAAGCATTTAAAATCGTTGTCATAACAATATTATTATATCAGCATAGTTCACAATATTTTTTTGCAAAATGAATAGCTTAGACCGCCTTCAGTTGGAAAAAATGATCCAGGCGAATGATGCCGTGGACAACACATCGCAAATTCGTGATTTAAAACACAGCATGCTCATTCATGCTGATGTTGCAACACTCCTCAATTTGAAACGCGACTACGCGCGTCTGGCTAGGAGCAACCCGGAACAGTTTGACATGATGTGTGTCAATCGGTGTTCGTTTCTTTTTAATAACTACACCGACATTTTCAACAAGGTGAAAAAGGATGAGATTGACTTGTCCATTTTAGGCAAGTTGTTGGGCGTGCTAAAAATGATTGAAGACGGAAAAGTGGACCAGCACGAGGCGTCCGTGGAAGTCGGCAAGCTGCTCAAACAAATTTACATTGACAGCGCGCTGAAAAAGTCGGAAAAGTTGGACAAACAGTATTCTGGTTCTTCATCAGAGAGGGCTTCTTTGCCCGCTGCCAAAAAAATATCATGGAGCCAATACAAAGCCAAGCATCAAAACGAGCAACTTTAAAATAATATATGGATGAATCACGTAGTTATATGCGCAATATATTTTTATTTATTTGCTGATAATATATAAAAATAACAGTAAGCTAACATGTCCAATGTTGTCATCATGGTGTGGAAACAATTTCTAGACGCCGGTTTTGGCGACATGTTGCGTGGAACGATTCATTTGTACAACATCTCTCGACGACTGAACTTTCGTTTGATTGTTGATACGCAACTGCATCCTGTTTCAAAATTGTTGGTTCCTAATACACACATGTATTCAAAATATGTTTTGGACAACCAATCAGAAATCATTGACATGACAAACAACGTTAAAGAAAACATTGAAAGTGTCATAAAAAACAAGTTAAGACGTGACAGACCGTTGTTGATAACAACAAACTGTTTCCCGATGGACACACTGACAAATGATTGCAAACGTTTTATGCGTTCAATATTGCATCCAACCGATGAATTCAAGAGATATTTCATTGAGACGCGCAATATGTATCACATTCCGAATGGTTATGCAATTGGTCATTTCAGGTTAGGAGACGAAGAATTGAATGGAAATGGTTCAATTGATGAGGACAAGTATGCCAAATGGTTTGAACTGGTTGGACAACAAATGTTGAAATTTCCGAATTTATACATAATGTCTGATTCATTGGAATTTAAAAAGTATTTATGCAAACGCATTCGCCCAGACTTTGTTGGACGCATCATTCCGACCACTCCGATTCATTTGTCGCATCCGGATGCAGAAAACATTGAAAAAATAAAAGAAACCATGTTCGATTTCATGCTGTTGATAAATGCACAGTTTATTAAAACGCATTCAAGATATGGATGGGTTTCTAATTTTGTCAAGTGGGTGGGCAATATATTCAATGTTCCGGTTTTAGACATGAAACCACCAAAGGTCGTAATGAAACTACCAGTAACAAAAAGCACAAATGTGTCTCCCCATCAAATGCAAACATACGTCAAACCCAGTGTTGCAACACCATCATTTAGCCGAACAACTATCCCTTTTCGAAAAATGTTTTAACAAGTGCGTGCCAATGTAAATTACAATTTTTTTATAAAATTGTATCCATCTCTGCACATGTCATCAATTGAATGTGTTGCTTTCCATCCAATCTCTCGAAATGCCTTATCCGAATTGGCATAAACGATGGCCAAATCACCGTCTCTCCTTTGAGTAAACTCATAATTCAATTTGATGCCATTCACGCGCTCAAATGCGCATATCAATTCCAAAACGGTGGTTCCATTTCCTGTTCCCAGGTTGTAAACATTCATTCCGGTGCCATTTAATTTATCCAACGATGCAATGTGTCCTCGCGCTAGGTCAACTACATGTATGAAGTCGCGGATGCATGTTCCGTCGCGAGTGTCATAATCATTTCCGAAGATGCGCAACTTGTCCAACTTTCCGGAGGCCACTTTGAGTAAATAGGGGAACAAGTTATTGGGAATGTCATTCGGGTTTTCTCCGATGAGGCCCGATGGATGTGCTCCGATGGGATTGAAATAGCGCAAAATGACCACAGACCATGCATTGTCTGATTTGTACAAGTCTTCCAGCACATTCTCCAACATGTGTTTCGTTCTGCCGTATGGATTGGTTATTCCATTCCCAGTTATGGCATCTTCGCTCACGGGGTAGTTATTTGTTCCATACACTGTTGCAGATGATGAAAATATAATTTTCTTGCAGTTGTGTTTGGCCATGACTTGCAATAGAGTGATTGTTCCAGACACATTATTGTCGTAATAATCGAGAGGTGTTTTTATGCTTTCACCCACGGCTTTGAGCGATGCGAAATGTATAACAGCATGTATTGCATTATTCTTAAATAAACTATCCAGCTGCGTTCCGTTTCGAACGTCGATGCAGCAGTATTTCAGTCGAGATTTATCAGTTATTTTTGCAATTTCCATTATTTTAGTGAAAACCGTGATTGAACTGTTTACTAAATTATCATTAATGATGACATTAAACCCGGAATTCAATAACTCAACCACTGTGTGAGAACCAATGAACCCAAGACCTCCTGAAACTAAAATGGTTGTCATGATGTAATTGAAATATTTTGTTATTTTGTTATTTTGTTATTTTGTTATTTTGTTATTTTGTTATTTTGTTATTTTGTTATTTTGTTATTTTGTTATTTTGTTATTTTGTTATTTTGTTATTTTGTTATTTAATTTATTCAATGTTAACACATTAATAATCATTGAAGATGTTGCCGCAACAACTTGATACATGTGAAATCAATATAAATACACAATGCATTCCATAATCATGTATTGCATTGACCGCGTCGATGTTGAAAAAGAGCAACAAGAATAAAATCCTGCTAATCGTGGAATCACCTGCAAAATGCAGCACCATTGTCTCTCATTTGGGAGCGGACAAATACGTTTGTGCAGCCACATTTGGTCATCTGCAAGAGTTGACTGGTTTGCAAGACATTGACACCACGTTTGCCGATGTGCCCCAGTTTCACATCGTGGAAAGCAAGAAACAACAAATAGAGAAAATCAAAGCACTGGTTGCAGAGTGCAAGGAAACGTATCTCATGACGGACAATGACCGCGAGGGTGCTGGAATTGCGTATCACGTGTGTCGTTTGTTTGACTTGCCGATTGCTACTACAAAGCGCGTGATATTCAACGAGATAACCAAGCCGGCATTGGAGCGCGCCATTCAGTCGCCGCAGCACCTCAACATGGATGCGGTGCATGCCCAAATTGCACGACAAGCGCTGGACATGTTGGTAGGGTTCAAAGTCAGTCCTGCATTGTGGGACCATGTGCAAGGCTCCTCTCTTTCGGCAGGAAGGTGTCAGACACCCGCGCTGCGGCTCATTTATGACAACCAGCGTGCCATTGATGCCGTCGAGGGGCGCGTGGTCTTTGAAACCGTGGGGTATTTCACCAAACTGAATTTGAAGTATGAGCTTAGCAAGGGGCATGATACTGCAGACGCGTGTTCTGCATTTTTGAAGACGTCTGCCACATTTGAGCACGTGATTGGTGCACCAGAAGTGCGCCCATTTTTAAAACCGGCACCGCAACCGTTGACCACGTCATCACTCCAGCAGCAAGCCAGCAACGAATTGAACATTTCGCCGGCGGAAACCATGTTGGCGTGTCAGCATTTGTATGAAGGGGGATACATAACATATCCGCGAACCGACAGTCGCGTGTATTCGGTTCCATTTTTGGAGCATGCGCGCGAATACATAACCGAAAAATGGGGTGAGAAATACAATAAACGCGAGGACATTGATGCTGCAGATGCGCCCCCCCCTGAAAAGAAGAAACGCATTGTGGTGAAAAAGAAAGAGACGAAGACAAAGTCGGTCCAGGTTGAAGTGGAGGATGACGCAGTGGAAGATGTCAGACCGCAAGAAGCGCACGAGGCGGTGCACGTGACGTCATTGAATTGCACAGAGGTGCCGGACACCATGACAGCAAAGGAACAGCGTTTGTATCGCATGATTTGGCGCCATTCGGTGGAAACGTGCATGGCACCGTGCACAGGAAGCACTCTGACTTCTAGCATTTCAGCACCGGATGGGCGAGACTACCGGTATTCCATTGAACGCGTGGAGTTTGCGGGTTGGCGCATAGTGGCATCGCAACCCAAGCCGGATGATGCGACCAGCGGTTGGTTGCTGTTAAAAGCGGTGGCACCGAAATCGGTGATAAAGCCCAACAAGCTGCAGTCGCGCATGCAGGTGCGTGAGTTGAAGTCGCACTATTCGGAGGCGTCTCTTGTCAGCGTGTTGGAAGAGCGCGGCATCGGGCGTCCATCCACGTTTTCCAGCTTAGTGCATAAAATACAGGAGCGTGGATACGTTGCAAAGCAGGACGTGCCAGGGCGGCGTGTGAGTTGCATTAACTTTGAACTGGATGGCGGGGTCCTGAGTCAATCCGTGGAAGAGCGTGATTTTGGAAACGAGAGAAATCGTTTGGTCATTCAACCGCTGGGTCGAAACGTGGTGGAATTTTTGTGTGCTCATTTTGCAGAATTGTTTGATTATGATTACACGAAGCGTATGGAGCATCAGCTGGACTTGGTGTCGTCTGGACAAAAACGGTGGGGGGATGTGTGTGGCGAGTGCCTTGCATGTGTGGACCGATTGAATGATGGATTGAATGCCAAGGGTTTGCCAAAAATAACAAAGCATGACCCCAAACCGGGTTTGCGTGTTTCAAATGATGAATCAAATGACTCCAATGAACGGTCATCCGAGAGAAATTCATCGAAAAATTTGTGCAAGTTGTTGGGAAAATACAAAGGGACTGATTTATTTTTACGAACTGGAAAATATGGTCCTTATTTAACGTGGGGAGATAACAAGAAATCTCTCACTCATCTGAAATCAAAAGGGCAAGGGCAAGGGCAAGGGCAAGGGCAAGGGCAAGGGCAAACGGATGATGTGAATATGATTGAATGTTCATATGATGATGCAGTGCTCCACATCGAGACCACCGCTGCACCTGCGGCTGTGTCAACGAATCCAGCCATACTGCGTGAAATCAATTCGTACACGAGCGTGCGCACAGGACAATATGGTCCATACATTTATTATAAGAATCCGAAAATGACGACGCCTGCATTTGTTTCATTGCGTGGATTCAAAGATGACTGGAAGACGTGTGATTTGCGGATATTAGAAATGTGGTCCACGACAACGCCGGTCAAGAAAAAGTGAGAAAAATGAATTTAAGATTGGTCCCACAAAAAAATGAATAAAATTCTTTCTTCATTTTTAGCAAAATGCGCATTCAAATACAAACATTGCTTTGGGCACTGTTTTTCGTGTCGTCTGCGGCGGCGACAGAGCAAGTAAACATTCTTTCGGTGGGGGATTGGGGATCGGCTGCATTGGGTGGATATCACTTAAAAAATGCAGAATCAACTGCGAATGCATTGCAGCAGTATGTTAGCAACAATGCACCAAAGCTTGTGTTGAATCCGGGAGACAATTTTTACTATTGTGGAATACAGAATGGAAGTGATCCGCAAATCACCACGGATTTTATCAAGTTATTCGGTTCAATTCGTGTGCCGTGGTATAACGCTTTAGGGAATCATGATTATGGATTTAATCCGGATGCGCAGGTATGGTTGAATGAAACTATACCGACGTGGATAATGGATGCTCGTTATTATCACAGGCGAGTTGAGCTTGCGCCGTCAATGACCCTGAATGTCATTGTGTTGGACACAAATCCATGCGTCTCGGATTATCGTGGGAATGACCGCGCAAAATGGGACCCGTGTGGACTGCAGTACCCAGTGTGTCAGCCGGTTGCAGAAAAATGCCGATTTCATGAAAACATCCTGGAACAAGACTGCAAAGCGCAACTGCAGTGGTTTAACCAAACATTGGAATCGATTGATGCTGCGAACGAATGGGTTTTTGTGGTGGGGCATCACAAGGCAAACGAAATTGACGTTGAAAATTTTCAAGAGCTGTTGAGTGATGACCGTGTCCATATATATATAAACGGGCATGCTCATAATTTGGAGCATTATTCGATTGACAATAATCCAAAATACATTACGACAGGAGCAGGTGGAATGGTGATTGGGCACATACTGCACAACGATGCAGATGCCGATGCCGATGCCGATGCTAATAGAACCGGAGAACGGTTTCATAGCTTGTGGCTCAAGGTCATAACTGGTTTCACGTCGCACACGTTTATGGATGATTATTCCAAAGTTGTGACCGAATTTTGGGACACGAATCAAAACGTGATTTACAATATGACAGTGAGTCGTGTGCCATGAATTATGACGATCTTGATGATCATGAAGAAGATGAACCAGGAGACATGAACGGAATGCGCAACCCCTTGGAGCGCGCAATTTCGTCGCGGTAGCAGTAAAGTGCAAGCGTGAAACTGAAGTTTTGTCCTCCAAAATTTACCAGTGTTCCATCGTGATATCGAAACTTGAATTTGAATTTGCTCACTTTGTCCAAAGGAGGAAAAAACGAGCTTATGCCTTGTGCCGTGTCTTGCGGTTCGTTTCCATACTGATATTCAAGTTGAGAAACAATTTGAGTGGGCTTGGTTAAAAGTGGAATTTTTGCAAATGCCGAATTTACGATCCCGTTGTAGTCGTTGTGTTTGCCGCCGGTCGTGTTTTCAGAGTATGGTTGCATTTCATCCATGTAGTTGTATTTGTCAAGCTCCATGTACATGGCATTCTCGCCATTCAGGCTGGGTGGATTTGGCGGAATCAGCACATACCCCGTGCCGCCAGACCCAACTGGAAGCCACGTGGTTCCTTGAGAAGTAGAACTGGAATTTGTGTAGTAAACAATTTGGTCGCCTAAAACGGGCGAAGCGATACTTGTGTTGGTGGGTTCAGGTTTGCAGTTGACGTATTGGCATTTGACAAATCCTAGGTTGTATCCTAGACCCCAATTCGTGTATTGATTCCACTTTGATGTCGTGTTGGGTTGTGAACTTTGGCTGGCAGGAGGGCATGCATAGCAGGGCTCATCGAGATAGCTTTCGGCTTTGTTGTATATGAATGTAAAAGGATCTGTCACGTTTCCAAACAGCAATCGTTGTCGGACTTCATCATAATACACCTTGAATTTGTCATACGTTGCGAGAGATGGATCAAGATTTTGCACTGCTAGATTGAGTTTATTTTGCATTTCGGTTGCAAGTTGCTGTGGAGTGTAAAATCCGGATTCAATGGATACTTGAAGTGGGGGATGTGTTTGTCCATATAAATATGGCGCCAGGATGTTGACATTAACGGAGATGATGGTGTTTTGATTTTGGTTTGAGAACGTGTAATAATACACAGGGAAATTGTATTCAACTAGTGCAATGGTTTCCACATTGGTGTATGTTTGTGGCAGTTGAATTTCAAAATGATTTGAATTTGGCCACTTGTTAATGTCGCGGTCTTCTGAATGCACGGTGAGCAACTTTCGGTCAATTGAAAATCTTTGCTCCCTTGGTATCAATGGATGATCATTTTTTAGCACATACTTGCTCATGATTGTCTTGTTTCTTAATTTAACTATATTATTTATATATTATGTTTATTTAATACTTTATTTGAGGTATTTCATGATTCATGATTCATGATTCATGATTCATGATTCATGATTCATGTATCATGGTTCAAAAAATATCTAATGATTAGTATAAGTTAGTATTGTACCATACATTTATCGAAATGTCTTCACTGAATGCGAATGCATCAATTCGTCCTGCATTATTAAAAACTCTGCAGTATTTTCCAATCACTGGATACATAGTTAAACTTGTAATAGACATTGCATCTAGTGGAAGCATGACTGCCGTTTCTTCGATTGTGCAGGATTCATGCATGGTATTGTATTTAGGATGTATGCTTTGGGTTTTGATGTCTCCCGATGAATTGCCTAAATTGGGGATTTTTGTTGTGGTTTTACTGATTGGACTGTATTCAGCATCCATTGTGTTTAATGCTCAATACATTCAAATCATTGACAACACAAACAAGGATGACAACAGGCCCAAGTCTGCTACATTTTGGATATTGTCCGAAATGATTATTTTGTATTTGTTTATGTCAAACTACATTATGAATTTGAATCAGCCGAATGTTTCAACACGGTGGCTCATGGGTTTGCTCTTGGTGATGATGCCGCATGGATGGATCATTGCAACAAATTTTGTTAACATGAGTGTGCGACCAACGGATGATGCTAGGCGTGACATTAAACCCCTTCAACTGAACTGAAGGGCATGGGCATGGGCATGGGCATGGGCATGGAAACATTTTTCAAAAGAGAGGCGCGCATCAACATGACAAATATGCCAAGCGTCAACAAAAAACTTATGATGACGAAAATGACAGACAAATAGATGTAGGGATAAATTTCTTGCATGATTAAATCAATCACGGGGTGAAAAAGGTGTTTCAATTCCTGTTTTATGTCATCCCGTTTCATGACTTGCAAACATTGTTCAATGATTTTCTCTCGCATCATTGACATTGTTTTGTCTTTGTGATTTAGTTTGTATTTTTTTACATGAACGTGCTAAAAAATATACGTCATTATTGCGTGTTTATTTTCTCTGAATGCTGCAACAAGAACCAGACACATACAGACACAGACTTGAATACATATACAAACACATGTCAGATCAAGTGCATTTACCCGATACTACATTTGATCACACCCGTCTTCACTTAGCACCTCCAAATGGGTTGCAAGGTGGCGCTTATTTTTCCATGCTGTATTACAAAGATGCGCCTCTCTACATACAAACACCCAAATGCGTGTCGCGGCAGGCGGTGGTGCAGGGAAAACGACCATACATTGATTTGATGTTCAGCAACCATGATGTGGCATTTTTGGAGTGGTTAGAGGCATTGGAAGGGGATGCGGTTCGCATGATTTACGAAAAACGCAATGTTTGGATTAGTGCTGACATTGAAAAGTCGGACATTGAGGCGGGTTTTACATCTCCGGTTCGTCCTTATAAAGGAGGAAAGCACTATCTCATCCGTGCTCACATTCAGCCTTCAAAAAATTTAGCAGGAGCACAATCGTGTTCTGTGTTTGATGAAAATGAGCGGCCGGTTTCAATTGATTACATTAAGGCGGAAAACCAAATGTACACTGTTTTGGAATTTCAAGGCATCAAATTCACATCAAGAAGTTTTCAGTTTGAAATTGCAGTCAAGCAAGTGTTGCTTGTGTCGAATGTTCCTATATTCCAGTCATGTGTCATTCGAAAACCGAATCATGAAAAACAAGAGCAACAGCAGCCACAACCACAACCACAACCACAACCACAACCACAACACGATGAGCCAATCCAAATGGAGCCAATCCAGGAGGAGCCAATCCAGGAGGAGCCAAGTCAAGAGGAGCCAATCCAGGAGAAGCCAATCCAGGAGGAGCCAAGTCAAGAGGAGACAATCCAGGAGAAGCCAAGTCAAGAGGAGACAATCCAGGAGAAGCCAATCCAGGAGAAGCCAATCCAGGAGAAGCCAATCCAAGTGGAGTCAAGTCAGGAGGAGCCAATCCAAGTTCAAGAGTTGCAGGAAGTGAACATCGACGTTTTAGAAGGTTTGGAAAACATGCATCTCAAATTGAAAAAGCCATCCGAGGTTTATTACAATATGTATCGAATTGCAAAAGAGAAAGCGAGAGAACTTAAGAAAAGTGCAATTGCTGCATATTTAGAAGCCAAACAAATAAAGTCAACTCACATGTTGGAAGATAGTGAAAGTGAAAGTGATGAAAATGACATTTACAGCGATGACAGTTATGGCTGCGACGGCGACGAGAATGAATCATAAATGCAGAATAAAAGTTAAAACAAAAAAATATTTTATCATGAATTTTATATAACAGACAATCATAATGAACAATTTGTTGAACATGCTTAAAAATCACTTTGTTGTGATAGTTTTAGGAGCAATTGTTTTGTATTGGGCACTTTCTCAGTATAAGTCATCATCTGAAGGTATGGAGATTGTTGATCCTAACAAACTGACTCCTGAAAAGCGAAGACAGTATTACAAACAGGCTTCCGGCCAACACACTCCCGACATCGGCAATGTTCATCCTGCCACTGGTTTAGAGAACATTCAGTATGCTCCTTCTAATGGAGCCACCACCTCCATACAAGGACTGCCTCCCAGCTGCACCCCCCAGCAAACGGTTGATCCTCTTGAGCTTTTGCCCAGGGATGTCAACAGCCAGTGGGCTCAGTTGAATCCGGTTGGTGCCGGAGATCTTAAGGGCGTCAACCTTCTCAGTGCTGGCGCTCTCATCGGCATTGACACCATCGGCAACACTCTGCGCAACGCCAACCTCCAGGTTCGCTCCGAACCTCCCAACCCACAGCTAAACGTTGGTCCCTGGAACAACACCACCATTGCCCCTGATCTCATGCGTGTTCCTCTCGAGATTGGCTGCGGTCCTCAGTAAACCCATCGACATTAAATATTCATGTTGTACATTTTATAATTGATAAATGTATAACATTTCAACATGCAAAAAGGCGACTTGAGTGAAATTCCCAGTGCACTTGTGACTTCAATGTATGTGCCATCATTTCAACAAGCACAAACAACATCCGAGTGCGACAAGTTATATAATAACTACAAAACAGCATTTCCAATACACAAAGCTACCTTGAAAATGCTACAGCAACAGTGTCATCGCAAACTTCATATGTATGATTTGCCAAATGGATTCAAACTGTTCAACGATTGTCCCGAAGTTGAAGGAGTCTGCACTTGTGGTGGAATGCACGAAATTGAACCCAATGATCCGATTGTTGCTGCTTTATTGTCAAATCCAAATTATCGAGAAATGGTGAAGCCATTGTTTGACATTTGTCCAAACCTTCAAACGTGCGATAAATTGTATAATGTGTTGAGAAAATCCGTTGCATGCACATATCAAGGACCAGGACTGAAACAATTGCGCAAAGATTGTTATAACCGATTGCGTCCCGATTTGCAGCAGCAACACACATTGTACGACTGTCCTGAATACATTGGACCAAATCAACTGACCCCTGCCGAAGAAGAAACCCTTATAGAATGTGAATTCAATAAACGGTCAAATAGTGAAGAATGTATAATGTCAATGTTTCCAAGATGCAACTGTGGAAACATGCATTTTGGTTCAGCACTCACTCGAGTGCATCCTCAGATGATGCGTCTACAACAGATGGCATCAAAAGGAATGCATGTATCGGCCGGCAGACGTGGTGGACAACGCAAGTCAAGGCGCATGCGAAAAAGAATGCGTCGTTGCACAATCCGCGCCAAGTAAAAATGAAAATGATAGTTATAATAGCAGTGGTGCCTTTTTTTCAGCTTCCAACGAGATTCGAACTCGTGTTATTGGATTCAAAGTCCAATGTGCTAACCTCTACACTATGGAAGCAATGTCTGTGTCGTGTGTATGCCACGACACATGCAAAACAGTGCTATGTCTTTATATTAAAAATATGATATAAACATTTTTTATGAAATATGAACCAAAAAACGACCATGGCACAACCGTCATTGGAACAGCGCATCCAACGCTGGGTGCAGTTGGACAATGAGCTGAAACAGCTGAATGAACGAACGCGCGAGCTCCGCGAGTCTCGAAACGCAATGGAGTCCAGCATCCTGACGCACGTTGCAGAGCACAATCTCTCGCATGCAACAGTTCGCATCAAGGACGGCACACTCAAGTTTGCATTCAATGTTAGACAACCACCGGCACTCACGCTGTCATTCTTGAACGAGGCATTAGCCGAGTGCTGTCCGCCCCAGCAGGCTGCGGCAATTATGCAACATGTGCGGGCGAAGCGCGATGCTGCTGCAAAACTTGTGCCTGAAATAAGGCGAAATGCCAATAAAAATGACACGCCGGCTAATTCAATTCAATGAATCGCGCGGCTTCTTCGTCGTCAACCGCGAATTTCTTTTCGTTGAGCAAGAAACGGATGGTTGCGATGGATGTGAGTTCGCTGATGAGGACACTGAACAAGGCGATGTCAATTTGACTGATCGTAATCATGACTGTGAAAACCGAGCGCACACTGGTGATAAAATACATCAAATTTGCGATGATTTGCAGTTCATTCTTGGTAAAATCGGTGATCACTTTTTTATCAGGGTTGTAAATGTTGAATCCCAGAATGGGCATTGCATTTTCTTCAATAATGACTTTAGATACATTGAGCAGAGCAACAATGAAAAGCAGCATGTAGTATTTATCCATCGTGTCGACCGTCACACTGATTACTTTCAAGCGTGCATTCGGACCCATGTTCCAATAATCGGAGTTGTCTTTAAACACAAGTGCGACGATGAGCACAAAAATTAGTATCAGTGTGTTTCCAACCAAGCAATAACGCAGCTTGCGGTTTGTGTTCATGTGTGCTACAATGTATGCATGAATAAAAGTTTAAGTTTTTTTATGAAATCATATAAAGAGAGATTCGAAAAAATGTCGTTGCCGTTGTTGCATTCGTCATTGTATTTTTCTATCATTGTGCAAGTTGTCACTGGGATAATTGAATTATTGGCATTGTTTGTCCGAACTGCGCCAGGCATGACTCTGATCAAACAGCTACTTGGTCTAGAGCTTGCAGTCCAAACGGTGGAAGGTGCATTCTATGTTTGGTTGTATAATAACATTAACACTGTGAAAAACATAACACCCAAACGCTATGCAGATTGGGCTCTCACCACGCCGACCATGTTGATCACACTGGTTTCATACATCATTTATCTGAATTCAGAAACTCGGGAAGGCAAAAAGCTTTCTTTAATCCAGATTTTGAGAGAAAATGCAGTGCCAATTGCACAAATCGTCGGCTTGAATTGGCTCATGCTTTTGTTTGGATACTTAGGCGAGGTAAATGTCATTCCGTTGATTGCCGGTGTTGCAATTGGGTTTTTACCATTTATTGCTTATTTTTACATCATCTACGAGAGATTTATTAGGACGACGGATGCAGTTGCAGTGAATCCTACAAGTATGAAAATTTATGCTTATTTTTTGGTGTTTTGGTCATTGTATGGAGTTGTTGCGGTGCTTCCTTACACGATAAAGAACACAATTTACAACATACTTGATTTGTTTTCGAAGAATTTCTTTGGCTTATTTCTCTCGTATTTGATTGTTTCAAAGTCATCAATATTCATTTGAAAACCACGATTTAAAATTATAATGATGCATCAATGAATCATTATGAAAACATGAATCATTATGAAAACATTGAAAACATTCAAACTAATTGTGGCCATGTCTGCAGATGGCGGCATCGGTTGTAAGGGGGAGTTGCCGTGGCCACATTGCAAGGCCGACATGGCGCATTTTGCCAAGCGCACAACCGGTGCAGGCAACAACGCAGTCATCATGGGTCAAAAAACGTGGTTTAGCATTCCGGTGCGACCATTGCGCCGCCGAGCCAATTTAATTCTCTCGTCGCATGCATCCGACCATGGAGCCGGTGTCGAATCGGGCCAAGAACATTGGTTCTCTTCGATTTCGGAGTTGTTTGCACACTTGGACTCTGCTAAGTATGATGAAGTGTGGATCATTGGTGGTGCCAGCATTTACGAGCGGTTTTTGACAATGCATGCAAACAATGAAATCGTCATAGATGAGGTGTGCATTACGAAAATGGAGGGAACATACGAATGCGACACGTTTTTCCCGTTGCAATGCATAGATGAAAGCATGCACATGACAAATATGAACAATGTGTAATTTAATGCAAAATATAGTCTGCAATTAACATAATCGCATCGCGAACGATAAATTTCAATAGAAATGACGAATGTGTTTCAACATGCAACTGGCCTGGCGTCATTTTTGTACAGCATGACCCTGTTGGTTTCATATTTAATTGTCATTGCATGCACTTTGCCGGTTTGCAATTTTTTAAGCACATTTCTCTCGGATAAACTTGTGGACATTGTGAAACGCGTCGTGTCATCTTTTGCAAACCGTGTTTGGGGCTATTTTGCATTGCAACCTTCTTGCCACTATTTGAATGACACTCAGGAAAACATGCGACACTATAAGAACAAGACGATTAAATCTATTCAACTTTATTACCGGCGTGTTCCAAAAAAGCTGATCAATTTGTACAACAAAATTACGCTGGGACGTTTGGACAGTTTGTTCATGGAAATGATGGCGGAGCACGAAAAATCCGACCATTGCACCGAGCCCATGCCGGATTATTTGCGCGCACATGCGGATGCTCTGCCGTTTCATTGCGGTCTCATATTTGAAATGGAAGACGGGACACATTTGATGCTGGACAAGACATCAACCATGACTTTGTTGAAAATGAAAGAGCCGCGAATTAAAAATGCGGTCATGAAGGACATTTCTCTCAAAGACAAGGATGCGAAAATAACTTTAGGTGCATTTTTGGATGCAGGGAAGCGGCACATGAAAGACGAGCACTGGTTTCAGTGGGACTTCAAACACAATTGTTTTTACATAACAAAACGACTGCTTGTGAAAAATGGTCTTTATTCGGAAGAGGAGCATGAAATGAAGCGATATTATACGCAAATGCAACGACTTTATGATGCATCGAAAACATTCAACTACTCCAAAAATCTTGAGTTGTTTGTGCAGTTGCAGGCGCGCACTGTTGCATGCAATCTTGGATTTGTTCATAAAATAAATAGAATTTTGATGTATTCATTTAACTAATTTAAATATTTGATGCATTGCAAAATAAAATGTGAAACTAATGTAAACATAAACAATGACAGATTCTGTGAATTATTTCATTGCGTGGTGGTCTGCGGTTCATTCGCGTTTGTCTTACTTGAACCCGCAGCAATTTTTAGGAAGATACACTGAAATTTTTGGAGACAGTGTGGGAAATGTTAACAATGGTATGGCAGTGGGGTCGAATGATGGCAGTGGCGGTGCCTTGCCAACCACCAGCGTGCTTTCCATGATGCAGAAGCAAGCAACTGGCACTAGCGGAATACAAGGATTGCTTGATGATAAAGCGTGGTTGCCTCTTCAAAATGCGAAACCAGGCGACAAGCGGTGGGGGTTGAATGTTATAACCGTGGATGCATTGAATGTATTGAATGCAAGTCCTGGATCCACGACACTGACATTGGACTGTATCACAAATTATGGTCCGGATGGTAAGCCAGCGGACACGTTTGGCGAAGCATCCGCGGTTGCATCCTGGGCTGAAAAAGTAAACATCATACTTGGAGAGCGCCGAAAAATGACAGAGGATAAAAAAAATCCGGCCTCTACGACGCCAGAGATGCTGAACTGTGCGCCGGCGCTTGTGCTGAAAGACAACTCGATGCTCGTGTTTCGCGCCATTTCGGATTCAAATTATGGAACCACTTATGTGTTTGGAGATAAACGCGCTCCCAGTTTGGTATGGATTGTGTTTCGAGGCACTGCAAATGCAAAGTCTGCAGCAGCGTATTCGCGTCCCAGTTCGTTGACTCCAACCCAAC